>APMI01005553.1_pt1 | contig 71968 bp, 65 predicted proteins | sample 667938 | NCBI WGS metagenome assembly APMI01 (sample SAMN01084076, study PRJNA167559) | wastewater metagenome | biome: Wastewater | place: Denmark: Ejby Moelle, Odense | collected 2011-11-28 | reverse complement strand
TGGGGGTTGGGGCCGGATTTCGCTCCCGGGGTTGAATGGTGTTTGTTGGAGTGCTTAGGGGTCTCGTAACTGGCCGATCTGGCGCGGTGTGCGGGCGGTTTTTTGGCCGGAATGAGTGCGCCGCTTGAACGACGCATCACTCATCTCGCCTGACATTGCGATCCGCTGGAAACGCCAGCGGTTCAACCCACTGCGCTCTCTGACCGCGCAGGGCATGGCGAACATGCTGGATCAGTATGACCTGGGCTACATGCGTATGGCCTGCCTGATCTGGGAGGAGATGATCCAGCGGGACGACAAGATGGTCGTGGCCGTGCCCAAGATGATCCGCCGCGTGGCGCAGAGGCCGTGGGAGATCCTGATCGGTGAAGATGTGCCCGAGGCCCTGCGTGGCGAGGCTGAGCGGCACCGCGATGCGCTCAAGTACTTCTATTCCAACCTGCGCTGTGAGAACGTGCTGGAAGGGAATGAGACGGGCGGGCTCAAGCTGCTGATCCGCCGCGCGATGACCGCCAAGCTGTATAAGTACATGCTGGCGGAGATCATCTGGCGTCCGAGCAGCAAGGGCCTGACTGCCACGGCGCGGTACACCCCGCTGGCGCTCTTTAATACCTGGCTGGGCAAGCTTCGCTGGTCGGATGTGGCCTATCTGCTGCCGGGCACGGAGCTGGATCTCAACAACTGGATGGTGGCCGTGAGCGACACCTGCATGATGAAGGCGCTGAGCATCTGCTACATGTTCAAGCGCCTGCCCATGCAGGATGCGCTGAGCTTCTGCCAGCGCTACGGCATCCCGACCGTGCACGGCGAGACGGACATGAAGCCCGGCAGCCCGGAGTGGAATGCGTTTGTGGATGCGCTGTCAAAGATGGCGAATGACCAGGCCATCGCCACCACGCTGGGCAGCAAGGTGAACATCCTGCCTGCTGCGGCGTCGGATGGTGAAGCTGTGTTTGGCTGGATCATCGAGATGATGAACCGCGCCATCGTCACGATCTGCTGTGGCAATGACCTCAGCACTATGAGCGCCAAGGACGCGACCGGGGCAAGCCTGCAGGCGAATGACGCCGATGACCTCACGGCTGATCATTGCGAGTGGATCTCGGAAACGTTTCAAGAGCAGTTTGACCGCCGCGTCATCGCCGAGGTCTTCGGCGCAGATGTCGAGCCGCTGGCCTATTTCCGCCTCATGCCTCCGCAGGATGAGGACGTGGATCAGGAGATGAAGATCGACGACCATGTGACCAAGCATGGTGTGAAGCTGACTCCGGCAGATGTGGCCGAGCGCTTCAACCGCGTGGATGCCAGCGCGCAGGATCTGCCCGGGGCCGCCGCCAAACCCAAAATCCCGCCCACCGAAGACACGCCACCTGTGCAGGCCGCGAATGAAGCTGCAGGCATGAGCAGGCTGGAGAAGCAGCAGTTTCAATCCTTCGTAGCCGGAGTGCAGGCCGATCAAGCGCCTCTCGTCGCTGCTCTGCGCCCACTGGTGGAGGCCAATGGTGCCGATGCCACGCGCAATGCACTGCACACCCTGAGCCTCGGGCTGGATGGCATGGAAGACAAGATCATCGCGGAAGATCACGCCACCGCTGCCCTGGAAGTGGCCGTGGCCACTGACTTCCTGCGCGCCCTCTCAGGCAAGGAATGATTCACCTCAAAGCACCCTCTCTTTATGAATACACGACCATGGAACAGGCCTTCGGCCCGAGAAATGAAAAATGAAATCGAGGCGAGCCGTGCCCGCCAAGGATTGATTGTTGGCAGGCCGAGTCTGTCTGATCCGGTAGAATTCAGTTTGGCAATGATGCTCTGCCGTGCCCGCGCCAGGCGTCTTGGCATCCTGAAGCCTGCCGCCATGGCCGCCAATGAAAGCAGCTCCGCTGATGAATGCATCGCGGTGAATGAAGCCTCGGGCACCATGGAGCCGAGCGGTGTCATGGTGGTGCCGTATGGCGAAGTGCCGGTGATGGTGAGCCAGGGGGGGCGCGTCTTTCGTGGGCTGCAGCGCATCGATGCTGAGGCTGCAAACGCCATGGCGTCTGAAATGAATGGCGTGATGGGGCAGGTGAAAAAGGTGTTTCGAAAATACCCCATTTATCTCGGGCACCCTTACCATCCTGACCCGAAGGAGGCCGCCAAGTTCACCGACCGCAAGGCCCGTGGTGTCATTACTTCCATCGAGGCTGCGAATGAAGGCATCCGGCTGGTTCCAGAATATAACAGTCTTGGCAGGAATGAAGTTGAGGACAAGCAGCTGCTCTACCATTCACCGCAGTGGAAGCTGGCCCCGGTCATGGCCGCAAATGGAGCGCAGGAGGTGAAGAACGGCATGCCTGTTTTTCGTCCCATCGCCCTGCACAGCGCCAGCCTGACCAACAATCCAAACATCGAAGTGCCGCCAATCATGGCCGGAAACGAAGCCGCCGCCGAGACGCCGCCGCTGGTGGCCTCCATCAAGGCCGCGCTGCTGAAAGAGGGGCTCATCCAGGATGGTGACTCGGACAGCACGATCATGGGTGCCATTGGCAATCTCATCAGCAGTCTGGCCTGGGAACGTGCCGCCAAACAGCGCGAGGCGGATGAAGCTGCAGCCATCGCCAAGGCGCTGCTCATGGAATCATGCAATGAGAAACCGCATGCCGAGCTGGTGCAGGATCTGATCTCCGCGCATGCGGATGTGTCTGCGCGTCTCCAGACCGCTGAAGCCGCCGCCACCGCCGCCAATGAGCGCGCCGCCGCCGAGCGCAGCGCCCGCGCCGCCGCCGTGCTGGAGCCGCTGATCACAGCGGGCCGCATCAAGATCTCGGATCAAGACAGCGTGCGCACGCAGCTGGTCGAGGCCGCGAATGAGGCCGATTTTTCAGCGGTTCTTCAGGAGGCTCAAAAGGCCCCTTCAAAACTGCAGACCAAGGCGAAGATCACACACGGCCTCCAGGGTGGTGCCAAGCTGGCCATGGCCGCCAATGACGCGGGCAATCGCAACTCAGCGCGTGAAGCCGCCGTGGGCGCCTGCCTCAAGGAACTGCAGGCCCGCCGCGCCCCGATGGCTGGCGACCGCGACCGCGCCTGGCAGCTGGCACGCCAGCGCAACCCTGAACTCTTCGCCCATTAAGACGAACCCTTTCCGGCGCACGCCGGGATCTCAAAACGCAAACACCAAACACACACACATGAAATCGAACCTCAAGAAACACGGCGTGCTCGCAGCCCTCTGCGGCGTCATCGCCTTCGCTGCCCAGTTCCTCTTCGGATCTCGCAGCCACTACATGGCCGCGAACACCGCGACCGCTAACTACATCTACTCGGTGGACAACCACAAAAGCCAGCTCCAGCGCACCAATGATGCCGCAGTCGCCACCCGCAACCTGCTCTGGAAGGATGGAGCCACGGCGGGGCAGACCGTCGCGCTCTGCGGCGCGGGAGACATGCCCCTCGGCACCATCGACAACATCGAGAGCAGCACGGACATCGATCAGACCGTGCGCCTGCTCGGGAAAAACTGGACGCGCAAGATGGTAGCCTCTGAAGCCATCTCCGTGGGCGATCTCGTTTACACCGCCGCCAGCGGCAAGGTCCAGGGCACACCCGGCAGCGCAGGCAGCTACTACTACGTGGGTCGCGCACTCACCGCATCTGGTGCCGATGGCGATGTGCTGGAAGTCGAGAGCTGCTACCCTGAAAAGGTCGTGGTCATCGCCACCCTGGGCAACACCAACGGCGAGATCAGCGGGCTCACCTTCAGCAGCACCCCCACCCAGGCCGAAGCCCAGGCCCTGCGGGACAAGTGCGAAGAACTTGCCGACGACGTGCGCGCCCTCGCCGCCGCTCTGACCTCCGGGGGCAAAGTCATCGTGCTGTAACCCCGCCTCAAACACACACGCCATTTCAATTTAAAGCATCCAACAACATCACATCATCATGAATCACAAATACGCACAGATCCTCGCCCTTCTCACCATGGGCTCTTTCCAGGGGGAAGACCCTGGATTCGGCGCGGGCCGCTTTGGCCAGTGCTACGCGGCCAATGAGGCCAGCATTCAGGAGGCCATCAAATCCGGCCAGGAGTTTGTGGCCGCGAATGACGGCAACCTTGCCACCAGCCCCATGGGTCTGTCCCAGGTGCTGACCAACTATGCTGCTGGTGTGCAGGACCCTGAAAGCCTCGACGCTCTGCTTGAGCAGATCGCCCCGAGTGTGCCCTCCGGCTCCATCCTCTTCAGCTATCTGCAGGAAGATGAAACCGCGCAGTTCCAGACCCGCCAGCTCGGCCAGATCGCACGCCCCACGGGTGGCGAGTTCCCCATCGCCCAGGTGCCCACGGGTGTGGAAGATCATGAACGCTGCCAGAACATCGGCCTCGTGAGCTACCTGGACATCAACCAGGGCGGCCTCATCCCGCTGATCCAGGAGCGTGAAGTCAAACGCCTGCGCGACATCATCCGCCGCAGCCAGATCGCTTATGCGGTCGCGCTGCTGGATGCCGCCGCCACGGATGGGGGCAGCGTGAACTGGGGCAGCAGCACCAGCGATCCTGACAACGACGTGCTCAGCATGATCGATGCCGGTGGTACTGACAGCGGTGTGGACAACAATACCGTCCTCTTTGGCCAGGGCGTCTGGCTCAAGCGCCGCCGCGCCTACAGCCAGCCGGGCCGCTTCAACGGGGCCAGCCTCGCGCAGCTGATGCTGAAGGACATGCCTGAGGTCTATCAGGCTGACAAGGTCATCAACAGCCGCAGCCGCTACCGCAGCGACAACAGCACGCTCACCCGTGTGCTGGACAACAAGATCTACACCTATGAGTCCATGCCCGGCCTCACGCTGCGCGATCCGTCTAACATCAAGCGCGTCACCTACGTGACCGAGCAGGGCGGCATCCGCGTGTGGGTCGAGGTGCAGAGCCATCGCGTGAAGATCACGGTCGATGCGTTCGAGACCATCATCATCACCCGCTCCAAAGGCATCCAGAAGAAGACCATCACCTACTCCTGATCCTAAACCGAGTGGGTTCAAACACTGCGCATCGTCTGGGGGACGGTGCGCAGTCTTGAGCACACGCTGAATCCCAAACACACACACCGCCATGACACCCGATCAAATCAAAGAGATCAAAGCCGCCCATCCTGAACAGTGGGCTGCCAAGAAACGCGCCGGCCTTTCTGATGCCATCACCGCCCAGGCCATCGCCAAACAGCTGGCGCATGATGCCGCCAATCCGCCCATCCTCGCCGCACAGCATGCCGCCAAAGATGCCATCGGCCACGCGCAGACTTGCGGCACGCTATTTGTCCAGGCGCTGAAAAATGCCGAAGCCGCCAGCAAGGCTGCGCTGGAGATCGACCCCGAAGTCGAGCTTCCTGAAATCAATCTCGACATTCCGGGACTGTCTGGTGGTGATGGCATCGAGATTTCGCGCCTGCGCACGCTGTCTGAGACGCAGGCCGCGCAGATCGAGCGTGATTCGCAGCGCATCGCGGACCTGCAGACGGAACTGACTGCAGAGAAACAGCGCGCTGACAAAGCCGAGGCGCTGCTCGCGCAGGTCGGATCCTGCGGCAGCATCAAAGAGGTGCGTGATCTTCTGAAGCCCGCAGCTGCCACTGAATAATCACCCGCGCATTCATCCCACCCCATGGCCTGGTTCACCCCCACACTCGATCTTTGCAAGCTCTGCCTCACCGGGCCTGAGTGGAACTCATTGAGCAGCGCTGCGCGGAACACGGGGCAGACGGCAGATCAGCTCGGGCAGGCGCGCATTGATGCGCTCGTGACGGAGATCCGGGGGCGCATTCCCAAACGCATCCGGCGCGGGCCTGAGGGCACCATTCCTGATGAGGCCACCCGCGCCTTTGAGGCGCTGTGGGTTTATGACTTCATCAGCCGCGTGCCGGGGATGAAGAGCCTGCTGGATGAGATCCGCGTCAAGGCCTACGACGCCGCCAATCGCACGCTCACCGACATGGCGGCGGACAAGCTGCAGATCGTGCCGCCCACCGATCCCGCGCCTGTGGCTGATCAGGCTGCTGGCCCCTACATCGAAGTGGCGCGGCCGGCGCAGTTCAATCAAATGAGCCGCGACCACCTGGAGGGCCTGACATGAGCGAGGAACTCGGACAGCTCTGCAAACAGCTCGGCCTGCGGCTCTTTGACATGGACGTGCTGCGTCAGGAGTCTGACTTCATCAGCGAAGCCCAGGGGGTGAAATTCCGCGTCACGATCCCACATTCTGCGATCCCGCGTGATGTCATGGTCATTCTCTTCCGCGCCGGCATGGATCATGCGAGGCATGAAATCCGCAGCAAGTTTGAAGACTTCACCAAGGCGCTGGGGGTGCGGTGAGGCGATGCATGCCATCCTGACAGAGCATGCCTTTGAACGCTGCAAAGAGCGCTGTGGCTGGAATGCCGAGGCTGCGCAGCGAATGGCTGACAAGGCGCTGGAAAAAGGGCTGCAACATTCAGAGACTTCAGGCCGGTTAAAGCGCTACCTTGACGGTCTCTACATGGCTGAACGCACAGCCAACAACATGCGCATTTATGGTGCTCATGTTTACCTCTTCAAGGATTCGAAGCTGATCACCGTTTTGCATCTTGAGCATCGTTTTCAGTTTGCAGCCTCCAAGCTCATCGCCCGCAAACAATGACCCTCTCCGACAAAGACCCCATCTTTCTGGCGGTGAAGCTGGCGCAGGAGCGCGGGCTGCTGCCCACGGGGCTGGGCAGCGTGGAGCTGCAGGAGATGATGCTGCGCATGAAAGAGCGTGTGTTCTTCGCTGCGCGCTGGACGAACCTGCAGGCGCTGGATGCGCTCAAGAAACTGGTGGAACGCCATGTGCAGGGAGAGGGCCGCAACAATGACCTGGCGCAGCTGCGCGTCGAGGCACGGCAGGCGCTGGCCCGCGCCGGCTACATGCCTGAGACGGGATTTCCTGGAGATGAAGAGCTTGGCATCCCGCCTGCGACCGCTGGCTCCATCAAGGATCTGAGCAGTGAGAAGCGGCTCAACCTCATCTTTGAAACACAGGCCGATCTGGCGCGTGGCCTGGGCATGCGCCTGCGTAATCTGCAGCGCATCGACTTCCTGCCCGGCATCGAGCTGGTGCGCATCAAGGATGCACGCAAGGCCGAATGGCGGCGCGACTGGGAGGCACGCTGGCAGATCGCGGGTGATAATGTGAACTGGGAAGGCGCGCTGCGTGACCGGCTCATGGCGCTGCAGGGCTCTCCCATCTGGGCGGCTCTGGGCAGCAGTGCGCTCTTCCCGGATGCGTTGAATGTGGATCACCCGCCATTCGCTTTTAACAGCGGCATGAGCTGGCGCTTCATGAAGCGCAAGGAATGCGTGGACGTGGGCCTGATCACGGAAGCACCCGCAGCCGAGCCTGTGACTGAAACGCAAGCCATGGTGCGCGATTATTTGAAACGGCAGTTTGGCCCGCTGGGCGCGGCCATGCGGCCTGCCGGACCCACGCTGTCTGAGGCCGATGCCGACAAGCTGGCGCGGCTGAAGAAGCTCAAGGCCAAGTTTGAGCAGATCACCGCCACCCGAGGATTCTGACGCCATGCCCGCGATTGCCCTCAAGATCGAGTTCAAGGGAGAGACGAAATTCACCGAACTGCAAAAGGTGCTGGAGCAGGCGGACAAGCTGCCCTTTGCCGAACGCACCGCCGCAGATGTGGAGGAGCTGACGCGCAGCCACATCGCCAAAGCCGCGCAGACGCGTCACAAGACCGCCGCCAAACTCGGAGCCACACCCACGGGATACCTGACGAAAAAGGCCAGCAGCGTGGAGGCGGTTGGAAGCCCGGGAAAGATCCTTTTAACCGTTTCTGGAGAGATCTTTAAACGCACCTTTCAGCCCGTCACCGTCACCGCCGTGGCGGCCAAGATGCTGACCATCCCTTGGGCCAAGGAAGCCTATGGCCGGCGTGCGCGTGAGTTTGACGGGCTCTTCGTTTATCAAAGCAAAGGCGGCGCAGGACCGGCCTTTCTGGCCAGACGTGTGAATGGCAAGATGCAGTTCCTCTTTCTGCTCAAGCGCAGCGTGGTGCTGCCGCAGGATCGCGGATTGCTGCCAAGCGAAACCGACATCTTCAAGACCGTGGAGGCCTCCGCCGAGACTCATCTGGATGAGATGATCCGCAAGCTGACCTCGGGCTCGTAACTGGCCGATCTGGCGCGGTGTGTGTGTGGCTGCGCGGGCGGACAATGCGCAACGCGTGACCGAGGACTTCATCCAGAACCTGCAAGATGACATCTACTTTGCCCTTCTGGGCGATGCAGAGATCTCGGGCGTTTCGATCTTCCGCCGCCGCACGCCGCTGCCCAAGGATGAAGAGGGGAATCCCATTGTGGGAGACACCGTGGCCATCGATGATCAGATCAACCAGGTGCTGGCAGGCATCTCGCAGCGCAATGGCCAGAGCGGCATGGCCCTGGTGGTGATGCTGCCAGACGTGGTGCTGGAAAGCGCGCAGAACATGACGCTGCCAACCATCCTGAAATGGAAGGTGCGCGCCATCGAGGCGCAGATGTTCAATGAAAGCGCCGGGGGCACGGGCCTGACTTCATCCCAGGTCGCGCTGCATGTGGCGCAGTTTCTTCAGACGCGGCAGTTTCGCATGGGCAACCCGCTGCGCTGTGATCCGGCCAAGGCCGTGGAAGAGATCGCGCTGCCGGGCTTCATCGTGCATGAGATCAATGGCGAATGCGCGGTGCGCGTGGCCCTGCGTGCCAAATGCGCCGAGGTCATCGCCAGCCAGGACAATGCGCAGGTGACTCTCAGCAGCACCACGGAGGGGGCACGCATCTACTACACGCTGGATGGCGGCTACCCGGGCAGCGGGAATGCCGCCGCGCTGCTCTACACCGGTCCCATCTCCCTGGATCCTGGCTCCTACATGCTGCGCTGTGCCGCCGAGGCCGATGCCATGCAGAGCAGCAACGACCGCCTTTACGAGATCACCGCATCCTAAACACACCCGCCATCCAAAGCCATGAGCAACCGCACTCTGTTCACCCGTGAAACCGGCCATATCGTCTATGACGCCGCCGGCACACCTGCCACCTACTTTTCGGAGGGCTCCATCAGTGTGGAGCTGGTCGAGGAAACCACGCCGCTGCCGAGCATGATGTTTGGCGAGCTGGACCGCATCCCCACCAGCCGCATGGTCAAGGTGAAGTTCATTCCGCAGGAGTTCAGCGCCGGAGCGGCCGCGCTGCTGTATCCCTTTGGCGCACTGGCCCTGGGGCAGAGCATCTTTGCCAGCACGGACAAGACGCTGGACATCCACACCACCAGCGGAAAGAAGATCCGCATCCTCTCCGCAGCGCTGTATGCCGAGCCTGAGATCCGCGGCGACATCAAAAAGACCGTGTGGGGCGAGGTGGAGATGTGGGGCATCCTGCCCATCGGCGGAGATCCCAGCACGCTGGCGGCCTTCCTCACCGAAACGTCTGTCAGCTACCCGGGTGCCAGCGCCTTTGACCAGACCAAGGCCATCACGCCGGCGTGGCAGTGCTCATGGGGTGCCAGCCCCTTTGATGCCATCGATCTCGATGAATCCGGCTGGAGCCTGAAGAGCAAGCCCAAGCTGGTGAATGACGTGGTGATGGGCAAGGGCCTGTGCAATGTGGTGCTGGCAGACTACATGCTGGAGCTGAGCTTCAGCCCCATGAACGTGACGCGCTCCGAGGTCATGGCACGCCTGGGCTACGGGGTGGCCCTGGGTGGCCGCAAGAGCGATGTGAAGGCCGACTTCATCGCTCAGGGCACGGGCATCTACATCGCCGCGCGCAACATGGTGCCGTCCAGCGCCGAGCCATTCCAGTTTGACTCGGAAAAGCGCACTGTGGGCAAGGTGAACCTGGTCAGCACCAAGACCATCACCACCGGAGCGCGCACGGAGATGCTCTACATCGACGAGGCCGCGCCTGAATCCTAAACGCACACCGCCCCACCCCACCCCATGAGCAGCGGAGCCGCCAAAGCCTACCAGGAGTCCATCGACATGGTGGAGCTTCATCAAGTCACACTGCCCGAAGAGGAGCAGTATCTTTTCATCGATGCCCTCATCGATGTGCTGAAAGGCAAACGCGAGGCCCTGCGCCTGGGCATCGAGACCGAGGAGGAACCCGAGCTGAGCTGACGTCATGGCAGACTCCACCACCACGCTGCAGATCAATCTCAAGGCCACGGCGGAGACGTCGCAGGCCAGGAATGATTATGACGCCTTCTTCAGCGACATGAAGCAGAGTCTCTCGCAGGCGCTGGAGGCAGGCGGGGCTGACAAGAAATTCATCGGCCATGTGGTGGATGAGTTTGACCGGCTCAATGCCACGCTGAAGGAAACCGGTGCCAGTGGCGAGGAGGTGGCGGAAAAGATCGCCCAGCTGCAACAGAAGCTCATGGAGGATGCGGCGGCAGAAGAGCGGCGCATCCGCCAGCTCAAGGTGAACTTTGAGGTCGCTCTGGAGGAAAAGAAGCTGGAGGAGGAAGCCGCCACGCTGAAGCGGATCCGCCGTGAAGAGGATCAGCTGGCGATGGAGCAGGAAGGCATCCGGCTCAAAGAGCAGACGGAGCTGCTCGAACAGCAGATCATGGCGCGGCTGAAGCAGGAAAGGCTGGCGCGTGAAGCGGTGGAGAGCACCAAGTCTCTCGGCAGCGCCATGCAGGGGGCAAAGCGCGACATCGGCGGTGCGGCGCTGACTGCGGCCTACTTCGTTGACGACCTGCAATACGGACTCAAGGGAATCATCAACAACATTCCGCAGCTGCTCATGGGTTTCGGGCTCGGCACCGGTTTGACGGGTGTCGTCAGCATCGCGGCGGTCGCGGTGAATCTGCTGTGGGAGAAGTTTGGAGGAGCCAAGGAGGCCAAGGCGGAAACGGACAAAGTCACGGACTCGCTGGAAGACATGCAGGCCGCTTTAAAGCGCACTGCAGAGGCTTCCAAAGCAGCCTTTGATACTGACCTCAGCCGCTACGCTGACAACGTGGAGCGTGCGGTCACGGCCTGGCAGAAGATCAAGGGAGAGGTCTCCTCCATTGTGGACTACCACAAGGCTCTTGCCGAGGCGCAGAACCAGATGGCGAACAGCCAATTGGAGATCGAGCGCCAAAACGCCCTGGCCAATGCCAAGACTTCTGAGGAGAAGAGCGCCATCAACAGCCAGTTCGATGCGCGTAAAAGCGCCATCAACAGCGCAGGGGCTTTGGAGCAGGCGGGCTTCAATCTGGAAGCGCAGAAAGCCCAGGACGAGCTGCTGCGCCGTCAGTTTGGCAATGTCTCGCGTCAGAAGGACGACGCCGAAGGCCGCAAGGGGCAGGCTGAGATTGATGCACGCAAACTTGCGGAGAACTACGGCGACCGCAGCGACCAGGGCAAGCATGTGGCCGAGGCCGAGGCCGCACAAAAACGCCTGCTCGATCTGCAACGCCAGCAGCGCGAGATGGAGGAGTTTAACCGCGCCCGTCCGGCCATGAATTCCGGCGATGCGATGGCACGGGCCGCACGGGCTCAGCAGCTTCAAGAGGAGATCGACAAAGCCTCATCCAAGCGTGATCAAACTCAGATCGGTCTCGCCGCAGACCGTGAAGCTCTGAGCACCGGCAAGGGCTTGACCTTTACCAAGCTGCAGGAAGAAGCTGCCGAGAAGGCCAAGCAGGGAATCTACGGCACCGCCAAGCTCTATGAGCAGGTGATGGAGGACCAGCAGAAGATAAATGCCGAACGTGAAGCTGCCGAGAAGGCGCTCATCAAAGCCACGGAAGAGCTGAAGCAGCTGCGTGAAGCCCAGGCTGAGAGCGAGCGACAGCTCGTTCTGCGCCGCAAACAACTCGAAGCCGCCGAGCTGAAGGACACCGAGGAATTTGCCAAAGCAGGCGCTGCCGCCGCGCAAGCCAAACGTGAAGCCGATGAAAAGGCCGTCAAGGACGCCCGCGATGAGCAGCGCCGAAAACTCGAAAACGACGCCGCTGAAGCTGAGCGCCGTGGTGATCATACCACGGCGGCCAAAAAGAAGAACGAAGCCGACAAGCTGAAGCTCGGACCCGATGCCACGCCGGAGGAGGAGCGTGCCGCTGCGATCGCTGCGCGTGAACGCATGGAGGAGGCACGGAAGAAGCAGGCCAAAGGCCAGCCTGAAGCCCAGGTGGATGCCTCCAACATCATCGCACCGCTGAGCAATCTCGCAGGCAATCTAGGCTCTGCTGGGAAGGGCCTGGCCGATGCCGTGGCAAAGCTCAAGGACGGTGCCACGGAAAAAGAACTCAATGCTGTCGTGCAAAACGTGATCGCACTGGGGCCGCTGCTGAAACAGCGCTTCGGATCTCAAGACGCCAGGATCGCCCAGCTCAACAAGGCCGTCGAACAACTCAAAGCCCAGGTGAGGAGCGCGCAGCTATGATCATCAAGCTCGACGACTTTGAGATCGCCAATGGCGATGACCGCACCGCCCGCGTGCTGGGCGAGGAGTCTGTCACTCTGCAGCAGCGGACGCAGGTGGAGACACCCTGCCGTGCCGCATGGCCGGTGGCGTTTCCAGACCGTGCTGTGCGCAGCATCCCGCTGAGCTATGATGTGACCTTTCCGCCCTGCGCCTCGCTGGAGGCAGCGCTGCTGCAGAGCCGCACCATCGCCACCACCTGCCCCAAGGGCGGCATCTTGACCGAGCAGCATGGTGAGCAACTGATCACCTACGCAGCGGCCTGGATCACGAGCATCCAGGTGAGACGCATGGGGGTGACAAATCAGTTCACCTTCAGTTTGGAGGCAACTGAGCCAACCACAGCAACCCTCAGCCCCATCGCGCAAATGGACCCACGCTACCCCAACATTCTCAGCCTCACAGGGCTCACCGGAGGTGCAGCGGGAGACCTCGATGCGCAGATCACCACAGACGTGGCCGTTGGTCGCTACGTGGATTTTGATCTGCTCGTCTCTGGAGACCGCATCCCGCACCGCTGGAAGCTCTGCACCTGGACCGATGAGACGGAAGACGCTGCTGCTGGCCGCGTGCTGCCGGATGATTTCGACTCCACCACCAACCCCAAATTCTGGCTTCGCCTGATTTAACCGCATTCAAATGACCATGAAACCGCTCTTATTCATCTTTCTCTTCGCCGCATTGATCACGAGCCATGCTCTGCATGCCGTCGAGGCTGTGACGAAGCATGGCGCTGATGACACGCTGACCGAATCTCTTGCCACCGGGGCGCACTCGCTCACGGTATCTGCATCTGGCACGCTGGTGCTGCAGAGCGGCTTCACTCTCACGGGGGCATCCTATCTGCGCACGGCTGCGGGGCTCGTGATAGGCACGGATGTGCAGGCCTACGATGCGGACCTGACGACTTACGCAGGCATCACTCCATCTGCGGATGTGCAGAGTCTTCTGGCAGCCGCCAATTACGCGGCCATGCGCAGCGCGCTGGGCCTCGTGATCAACACCAATGTGCAGGCCTATGACGGCGATCTCATCACCTGGGGAAGCATGAGCCCGAGCAGTAATGTGCAGACCTTCATCAATGCGGGCACCTTCAGCGGCATGCGCAGCGCGCTGGGGGTGGCCATCGGTGTGAATGTGCAGCCCTATGATGCCAACACGACCGTGCTCGGATCGAGCATCGGTCTCGCGAGTGAGGTGGACGGCACGTTGCCGGCGGCGAATGGCGGCACCGGGCTGACCGCGCTGGGGACGGGTGTGGCGACCTGGCTTGCCACGCCGAGCGAGGCCAATCTGAAGGCCGTGACATCGGGCATTCAATGGCTCGATACCGCAGGCAACATCACTGCAGCCTCAGCTGCATCGACACCTGCGAGATACATTTCTGGTGCATGGTATTCTGGAGGCAGCGGCACCACCACCACGCCGCATGTTCTCATCCAGCCATCAGCTGCCACTGCCGCCAGCAACTGGAACACGGACGGCACCGGGCTGGCCATCAATGGGCACTCTGGAACATTGCTCGACATCAAGACGGATGGCGTCGGCGCGGGGCCCTACACTCCGTCTTCAAATTTCCGCGTGGACGCGGATGGTGGAGTTTATTTTGGCAGCTACAAAATGACTGGAGGTGCATACGGGGCATGCATGGCGGTGGGCAACTTGTACTATGGGACAGGAGCCGGGATCAATTATATGGATGCATCTGGGTTTGGCTGGAATTACGACGTCTTTTTCTACAATTGCCACTATGGCATGCCTCCGGTTACTGGTGTGATCTGGATGACTGGAGTGAGCAGCTCACAAGAGCTTCGCATCGCCGCCAATGGCCTGTCGAATGATAACCTTTACGTCGGGATCAAATTTGATGGGACGAATGGCATCCTGACTTCGACGGGCAATCTAGTCATGGCCAGCCCGATGGCAGTGCCGTCAGGCACGAATCAACGCGCTGGAAATGCCACGCTGGTGGCAGGCACGGCCACGGTCTCAAATGCCACTGTGGCGAGCAACACGCTCGTCATTCTGACCCGAAAGACCGCTGGCGGCACATTGGGCAATCTGACCTACACCCTCACAGCGGGCTCCAGCTTCACGATCAATTCCGATAGCGTCACGGACACCTCAGTCATCACTTATCTCCTCATTGAAAATCCATGATCAAAAACGCCATGAAAACACCGCTCATCCTCATCGCCTCGTTCCTCCTCGCTCTGACTGCCAGGGCGCAATCTGCCGCCGAAACCGCTCAGGCCGCGTTGACACCCGAGCAGTGGAATTTGGTCCAAGCCGCATTCATCGAGCAACGGGATGCTCTGACTGCGGCCCACACTGCGGCCCTGGCAACGCAGGCTGCTGCCAGCCAGCAGCAGCTTGACGCTGTGATCGCTGATCTCGAAAAAGCCAAGCTCACAGGTAACAGCCTCGCAGCGCAGATGCAGACGCAGCTCAATGCGGATTTGACAGCTCTTCAAGCCGCGCTGAATGCCGCCACCGATGACACTCAGCGGGCTGTTTTAGCGGGCAAGATCGCCCTCGTGACCACCTACCTGCAGGCTGCAACGCAGACCCCCGAACAGCTCCGCGCAGCGGCCCTGCAGGCGGAGATCGCAGCCAGGCAGGCGGAGCTGGCAAAGCTGCAATCCAACTAGATCACCACCATGACCACACGCACCTATCAAACCATCGTGATGTCCCCGATCCGAAAGACAAGCGATATCACCGCCGCCGGCGAAAAAGAGCGTCTCAGTGTGAGGTTGCAGATCGCCCCGGACTCGCTCAAAAATCCGGTCGATGGCATCGCCATCACGCCGGGCACCATCATCCCGCTGGTGGTCACAGACCCTGCCAAGTTTGACCTCTTCACGCCTGGGGCATCCGTCTCTGTAGCCATCACACTCTGAGCCATGGGCACCTGGACTCTGCTTTACGACACCACTGAGAAGAGCCTCAAGGAATGGGGACTGACTCATTGCGTGATCACTGAGCAGAGTCTCAGCATGGGCACCTTTACCGCAGCGCTGCCAGGGAGCATGCTGGGCACGCTGCCCTGGAGCTACGAAGATCCCATCACGCTCAAACTCGACGGGGTGGTGAAGTGGAAAGGCGTGGCCCTGAGTCCGCGCAGGCAGGGCGCTGGCAACAGCGAGATGATCCAGCTGCGCTTTGGAGATCCCTGGTACTACCTGACCCAAGGCCAGTACCTGCAGCCGTGGTTTTTGGCCGAGACTCATCAAACTCAGCAGTCGAGCAATGTGGCGCTGTTTGCCGAGATCACCTCCGGGGTGGGCTGGCTGGGCATCAATGTAGGACAGCAGATCACGACACTCATCGGCCTGGCCAACAATTACTTTGGTGGCGGTGTGATGCAGATGGGAGATCTCATCGGCGATGGCTATACCGCCCGACCCATCCCTCAGAGAGGCCAGAACATGACGTATGAGGCTGCTCTGCGCCAGGTGCTGAGCTGGGCACCAGATGTGATCCAGCAGTGGGACTACAGCACCACGCCACCCAAGATCCATTTCGTCAAGCGCGCTGCTGCGACGGTGCGCACGTACTCCTTTGCGGACGGCAGCGTAATGATGTCGCAGGACTTCATGAAGCGCGATGACCTCGTGCTGCGCGGCATTCAGATCACCTACCTGGGACGAGATGCCAACGGCAACGTGACATCCATCCAGGATCAGGCCGGAGAGACAACGGGCTCGCGCATTCTGCGCAGCACGATTGACCTGGGCGGCAGCGCGGGTGGCGCGGCTGCTGTGACACCGCAGACGGTGCCGCAAAAATCGCGAGATTATACCGTCGTGTCTGAGTCCATCGATGTCAGCTCAGCTGACTGGTGGTTTGAGTACGGCGATACCGGCGCGGCATCGGCGGATGACATCGCGGTCGGCACGGCCTCCAGCATCCAGTTTGCGCCCAATGCGCCCGAGAATGCAGGCTTCAGCGATCTGGGAGGCTGCGGACTGCAATGGCTCAGCGGGGGCATCCCAAAGACACGGCTGGCTGCTAATACTCGCGTGGCACTGGTGACTGGCTATCTCACTATCAGGACTGTCACCAACGAGGATGAAGATGCCGCCCCCATCCTCACCACGACGCAGAAAGAACGCCGCATCATCAAGATGCTGGTGCCTGTGACGAAGCTGCAGGGCGAGTACACACAGGTGATCTCCGAGGCCTACACCATCGCCAACGGCACCACCGCTGCGATGATGGCCAGCACCTTCACCAGCACCAATGTGGCCGCTCAACTGCTCGCGGCCTGGGGTGTGGCGCAATATGACGGATCGCTGCGCGTCGTGAAGGATGAGTGTGATGAGGCTGTGAAACTCGGCGATGTCATCAACGTCACTGGCGGCCTCACGGAATGGGAGACGATGAAGACTCAGGTGCACTCCATCTCCCGTGAGATCGACACCGGCACCACGACTATCGAGACTGGATCGGCCTCACACCTCGGCATTGACGAATACATTTCGCAGCTTCGCCTCAACCGGATGCGCAATGTGGTGCCCGCATCTGACATCGACCAGCAGGCCAAAGGAGAGCCCATCGCCGAAGAACCATCGGCTGAGAGCCTCGACGACCTGGTTGGCCCTGGCAGCATCAAGTACAGCGTTCTTCTTGGCCCTCAGGAACTGGAAATCACCCGCGCGGAGTCGGCCTATAAAGTGGACATGACTGCCGAGACTGAGCCTGTAGTCTCGGTAAAAGACACAGAGACCGGCGATGAGGTGAAGCTAACTCCCGGGGCGACGACACTCGATAATGACAGCGGCTCCGCGACAAACAAACAGACACCTGCCAAGATCGAACTGACCAATGACTCTGGTGACAGTGTGACGCTGAGTATTGAGCATGGGCTGCAGATCTATAAGAGCGGGAAGGAGATCAAGCTGGATACAGATGGAGGTCTCACGATCACGCAGGATGGAAAAACCACGCAGCTCGATCTCCTTCAGCTCCTGCATGACAACGGCGGTGGCAACACCAACAGCGTCACAGACGAGCAGATCGTCATCAGCAGCAGTGGTGGCACCACCATCATCGAAGCCGCGGAAACCTCTGTCAGCAGCAGCGGCAACAGCACCGCCATCACGCCTGCCCAGGTGCTGCTCACGGAGTCTGGCGGATCTACCAATTCCCTCACGGGCGAGCAGATGGTCATCAATGCGGAAAGCGCCACGGGCATCTATGGTGCATCCTCGCTGAGCCAGGTCAGCGGCAGCAACAGCGCTGAACTCGACACTGGCGGCCTTACCATCACGCAGGGCGATGACACCAGCCAGGTCACGGCTGAGGGTGGATTTAAGAACACGGTCTCGGGCGGTTATGGGCAGCTGAATGGCTACACCGGCCTCGATCTCAACATCTCTGGCGGTACCGTGGTCATTACGCCGCAGGCTGATAAAGCCGTGGAGCTGCGCGACACTGATGTGTGTGATGAAGACGATGCAGGCGAGCCTGTGAAGGCGCACGCCCTGGTGCTGCGCAGTCTGCCGGAACTGACGCCATGAAGCTGAGCAAGTGCATCGATCTGATTGAGCTGACCCCGAACATCATCGTCAGTGGAGGGGCTAGCAGCGCCTGGGTGGCCTCTGACATCGCCCACGGCACCTGGACTGCGACGCTGCCTGCAGGCCGTGATTGCGAGGGCGATCCGGACCTGACTTTTGGCCCGAGCGCGCAGTGTGATTTCAAGCTGAATGGCTGCGGCAAGATCAAGGTCTCCATCACTGGCACCAGCGGCGACACCTTCGCCCCGGTCGCCACCGCCACCCTGCGCAAGCCTGATGATGAGATCAGCAGCCAGCCATATCTCCAACGCAACGGCAGCGAGGGCGGGGAAACCTGCACGAGTGTCCCCCTTGAAGGTGACGAGGAGGTGACGTTTGAAGTCGCCTGCGGCTGGACCTTGCAGCTGTTGTTTGATGCCGGTTACAACTTCGGAACTCCAGCCAGCGAGGCCGTTTTCAGCGTGGAGATTCTGCCATGATCCCCATCACCGATGAGCAGCTCGCCCGGATCTGGGAAGCCCCGCGCCGGCAACGCCCGGAGCCAGGTGTTTATTCCGCGCCCGCAGCCCTCGCCGCATGGGATGGAACCGCCCTGAAATGCACTCCCACCGGCCTGCCTCTCTCGCCCGCTGCTGCCATCATCTCCCCGGGCCTGGCTCGGGCCATTCAGCGCACGCAGCCGCCCTCCAAGCCCCGGCCCACCGAGCCCACCATCGCCGCCCTGGAGGCCGACTATGACGCCGCCACAGCCCCACTGAGTGCCGGTCACGCTGCTGCCATCGTCCCCGCCTCCATGTTCCGCGCCCGCCTCGCCGCCTGCCGCGCCTGCCAGCTCTGGGACGAGCCCGCACGCGCTGGTCGCGGCCGCTGCCAAAGCACCCTCTGCCACTGCTCCAAACGACTCCTCTGGCTCCGATCCGAGCCCTGCCCCGCCCAAAAGTGGCCTTGAACCGCCCTTAAAAGTCTTTCAAATCGCCCTTTCCAGCCCCTAAAAGTCTCCCACCCACCCATAAACCGGGTTATTCTGCCTGTAGAAGCGGGTTATTTCGTTTTGCGGTTTACATCAAGATCGACAAGGACTACGCGTTCGACACCCGCTGCGGTCGCGTCCCGCTCGCAGATCTCTTTGCGGGGAAAAGCCAGCTGGTCATCCAGCACTTCATGCTGGGGCCGGACTGGAAGGAGGGCTGCCCGAGCTGCTCCTACATGGCCGACCACACCGACTGCATGCTGCCGCACCTGGCCGCGCGAGATGTGACGATGCTGGCCGTGTCCCGCGCGCCGCTGGCGGAGATCGAGGCGTTCAAAAAGCGCATGGGCTGGGGCTTTGAATGGGTCTCGTCCAATGGCAGCGATTTCAATTTCGACTTCCATGTCTCCTTCACCGAGCAGGAGGTGGAGAGCGGCAAGGTGGACTACAACTACACCGCACAGCCCTTCGGCAGCACGGAGGCGCCCGGCATCAGTGTCTTCCACAAGGACGCCGATGGCACGATCTACCACACGTACTCCGTGTATGGTCGTGGCGTGGAGCTGATGATGGGCACGTACCGCATCCTCGACCTGGTGCCGAAAGGCCGGGATGAAGACAGCCTGGAATGGACCATGCAGTGGGTGCGCTACCACAACAGCTATGACGCAGCCTCTGCTGCAAAATGCACCTGCCACCCGGAGGAGGCCAAAGCCGCATGAGCACGCATCGCTGCTGCCAAAAGCCGGGGCAGGCGCGCCGGCCCGGCCGCATCAGAAAGGTTGCCGGCTGGCTCCTTCCGGGCACGGTGCTGGCTCTGATGCCCAAATGCCCCATGTGCCTCGCGGCGTATGTGGCGCTCGGCACCGGCATCACGATGTCACACACCTCCGCCCACATTCTCATGCGTGCTCTCACCTGGCTGTGCATCAGCGCCCTGGTGTTTTGCGCGCTGCGGCGGATGCTCAGGCACACACGTCCAAAATCTTCACTCAAACTCCCGTCCTCTCATTCCATTCCATGAAAACCGAACCCACCAGTCAGTACATGTTTCTCGTCCGCGGCGGCTCCTGCAGCGCCGGACATTCCCCTGAAGAAATGCAGGCTCACATGAAGGAGGTTTACAACTGGATTGATGACCTCACCAAGAAGGGCATCTTCAGCGCGGCACAGCCACTGACCCCTGAAGGCAAGGTCGTCTCCGGCCCGGGCCTCGTCTCTGACGGCATCGCCGCTGAATCCAAGGAGGCGGTGGGCGGCTTCTTCATCCTGAATGTGGCATCGATGGACGAGGCCGTGCGCATTGCCGAATCGTCCCCCATGTTTGGCAATGGTGGCAGGCTTGAGGTCCGCCGCATCGCCGCGCTCACTGCTTGTGACTGATCATGAGCCAGCAGGGCACCAGTGCAGGTGAGGTGGCCGATCACTTCTTCCGCCATGAAGGCGCGAAGGTGATCGCCACGCTCACCGCGCACCTCGGCACGCACCGGCTGCAGCTGGCGGAGGATGTGGTGCAGGAGGCGCTGCTGCGCGCGCTGCAGACGTGGTCGTACCGTGGCGTGCCGGACAACCCCGCCGCCTGGCTCACCCAGGTGGCGAAAAATCTCGCCCTCAACGCCCTGCAGCGTGAGCAGCGCTGGAATGAAAAGCAGGACGGCATCGCCGCAGAGCAGGAGCGGTGGCTTTCCTCACCGGCTGAAGCCATGAAGCACGAAACTTTTGCCGACGACACGCTGCGCATGATGTTCGTCTGCTTTCATCCCGAACTGGCGACGGATGCACAGACGGCGCTGGCGCTGCGCACGCTCTGCGGCTTCAGCCCCGGGGAGATCGCCGCCGCGTTTCTCACCAGCGAAGCCGCTGTGGCCAAGCGCCTGGTGCGTGCACGGCAGCGCATCCGCGAGCTGGCGCTGCCCTTTGCCGTGCCGGAGCCGGCGGAGCTCTCCGCACGGCTGGGCGGGGTGCTGCACACGCTCTACCTTCTTTTCAATGAAGGCTACAAGGCCTCCACCGGCGACCGCCTCGTGCGCGACGACCTGTGCCATGAGGCCATCCGGCTTATCACGCTGGTCACCGAGCATCCCTCCACCCAGGAGCCGCGTGCCGCCGCACTGCTGGCGCTGATGCTGCTGAATGCCGCACGGCTGCACACGCGCACCGATGATGCGGGGCATCTCCTGCGCCTGCATGAGCAGGACCGCTCGGCGTGGGATCAGGGCATGATCCGGCGCGGCATCGTGTGCCTGCATCAGGCCTCGCAGGGCGGGGTGCTCAGCGTGTATCACATCGAGGCCAGCATCGCCGCCACACATTGTCTGGCGGCCGATGCCGCATCCACGGACTGGCCGCGCATCCTGCATCTTTACGACCAGCTTCTCGCCATCACCGGCTCGCCCGTGACAGCGATGAACCGCGCCGTGGCCGTGGCGCGTGTGCATGGCCCGCAGGCCGGGCTGGATGCGCTCGGCAGCATCCGGCAGCGCAGCATGCTGGAGATCTCCCACCTCTACTACGCCATCTGCGGCACCTTTGCGGCGGAACTTGGGCAGACCGAGGCCGCGCTGGCCCATTTTGAGCAGGCCTTCAAGCTGGCCGTGCTGCCTGCGGAACGCGACTTCCTCGCCCGGCGGATTGTGGAATGCGGGGGCTCGAAGAAAGCGGCTTCTAATCCTTGGTGAAGGTCATTCTTCAGCCTTGTGAGCTTCGGCCTCGTGCTTGCGATTGCGGGCAGGAGCGCCCGCATCTCAGGTGGCTGCTCACAGCATGCCCGCCAGATCCTTCGCCAGCTGCGCGGCTTCGACCACAGGGCGTTTGGCCTCACGCTCGACAGGTGGCTGGGAGAGATCGGCTTCGTTGAAGACGCGCACGGCCATGTGCAGCTGGTCATCTTTGACCCAGGTATGGGCACCTACAGGAGTCTGGCATCCGGCACCGAGGATTTTCAAAAACTCACGCTCGGCGGTGATGCGGGCTTCGGTTTCGGCGTGGTTGAGCGAGCGAATGGCGGCAATCGTGGCCTCATCTCCGGCGCGGCATTCGATGGCGATGGCGCCCTGGCCGGCGGCAGGGAGGAATTTCACGGGGTCGAGCACCAGGCCGTAGAGGGTGTGGGTGTCGATGTGGATGCGGCTCAGATTGGCATTCAGCAGGCCCAGACGAAGCAGGCCGGCGGCGGCCAGCAGCACGGCATCCAGCGCGTTTTCACCGAGCACCTTTTTCACGCGGGTGGGCACGTTGCCGCGGATCTCGACGATCTCGATGTCCGGGCGCAGAAACTTGAGCTGCGCCGCACGGCGCACGCTGCTGGTGCCCACACGGGCACCCTGCGGCAGGGTTTCCAGCGTGTAAGGATGCGCGGAGACGAGCACGTCCTCGATGGCAGCGCGCGGCAGCACGGCGGCGATGGTGAAGCCGGCGGCGAGGTCGCTGGGCACATCCTTGAGGCTGTGCACGGCGGCGTCGATCTGCTTGTCAGCGAGCGCGATTTCGAGCTCCTTGATGAAGATGCCCTTGTCCACCTGGGCCACGTCGCTGAACTCTGAGAAGCGCAGGTCCTGGCGCTTGTCCCCGCTGGTCTGGATGATCTGGCGCTCAATGCTGAGCTGCGGGTGCGCGGCTTGCAGCGCGGCGGTGACCATGGTGGTCTGCGTGAGGGCCAGTTCGCTGCCGCGGGTGCCGAGAATGATTTTTGCGGGGGTCATGGGTGGGGCGCGCAGCTTTTCACGCAACACGGCCAGACGCAAGCGATGCTCGTTCAGCTTTGCACCATGGCCCGCGCCAGGCACTATCGTCCGCCAAACCCGCCAAAGCTGCCGCCGAATCCACCGCCTGCGCCGCCACCGCGGTAGCCGCCCAGGTTGCTGCCGCTACCAGGGCTGCGGCGGTAACATGGGCGCGAGCCGCCGCCACCGCCGTAGTAAGGCGCATTGCATGAACTCAGCGACCCCAGGACGAGGCCTGCGGTCAGGAGGAGAAGCAGTTTCGTTTTCATGGCCATGAGGTCTGACGCCCAGCTTGCAGCACTATTCATCCAAAGGCACGTAAACAGCCGCAGCAGCGACGGATTGAAGATACGCGGCCATCCGGCTTGAGGTGCTGCCTTTTCGAGTCGCCACCTTCCTTCCCGGGAGCAGGACTTCCTTTCAATAAAGAAAAACATCCCTGCCACGAACTGCTGGCGTGGGTTCTGCGTGGGGGGTATGGTATAGCCCCCCAGACCTCCGGCGCGCTCCGGGGGGCGGGGCCTGGTTCGTTTCCCCCCATTTCTCATCCTCCTCCCTTACCCCCACTCTTTTCTCTCACATGTGCGGCATCGTTGGTTACGTAGGCAATCGTCAGGCAAGCTCCATCCTCCTGGACGGGCTGCGTCGTCTGGAATATCGCGGCTATGACTCGGCGGGCATGGCCCTCAATGGCGGCGGCGAGAGCCTGCGGATCGTGAAGCGTGCGGGCCGGATCGACAACCTGCGCCAGGCCGTGGCCGAGGTGAAGCCGCTGGGCACCATGGGCATCTCCCACACCCGCTGGGCCACCCACGGCCCCGCCACGGACGTGAACGCCCACCCCCACCCGGACCAGTCCGGAAAGCTGGTGCTGGTGCACAATGGCGTGATCGAAAACTACCAGACCCTGCGCGACCAGCTGGCCGCCAAGGGCCACACCTTCCAGTCCCAGACGGACACCGAGGTGCTCTCCCACCTGGTGGGCACCTACTTTGACGAATCCACCGAGAAAGACGGCACCCTGCGGCTGGTGAATGCGGTGAAGGCCGCGCTGGCGCGTGTGAAGGGTACCTACGGCATCGCCGTCATGCACGGGGACCTGCCCGGTGTCATCGTCGGTGCGCGCCTCGGCAGCCCGCTCATCGTCGGCCTGGGCAAGCAGGAGCACTTCCTGGCCAGCGACGTCTCCGCTGTGGTGAACCACACCCGCGACGTCGTTTACCTCAATGACTACGACATCGTCACCATCACCCAGGACCACTACGACGTGCAGTCCCACCAGGGCGTGCCGGCGGAGGTGAAGGTCAGCCGTGTGGAATTCAGCGCGGACGACGCGGAGAAGGGGGACTTCCCCCACTACATGCTCAAGGAGATCTACGAGCAGCCCACCTCCCTGCGCAATGCCATGCGCGGCCGTCTTTCCCGGGATGAATGCACCGCCATCATGGGCGGGCTGAACATGAGCCCCAAGGAGCTGGTGCAGATCGACCGCATCATCCTCGCCGGCTGCGGCACCGCCTACCACGCCGCCATGGTGGGCGAGTACCTCATCGAGTCCCTCGCCCGTGTGCCCACGGAGGTGGAGATCGCCTCCGAGTTCCGCTACCGCAACGTGCCCACCAACAAGAACACGCTGCAGTTTGTCATGAGCCAGAGCGGCGAGACCATCGACACCCTGGCCGCCATGCGCGAGGGCCAGCGCAAGGGCATCCGCTGCCTCGGGATCGTGAATACTGTGGGCAGCACCATCGCCCGCGAGAGCGACGGCGGTGTGTACATCCACGCCGGGCCGGAGATCGGCGTAGCCGCCACGAAGACCTTCACCTCCCAGGTCACCATCCTCACCCTGCTCAGCCTGCTGCTGGGCCGCATCCACCACCTGTCCAGTGTGGACGGCCTGGAAATGATCGACCAGCTCGAAGCCATGCCGGACAAGATCGTGCAGATCCTCAAGCAGGCGGATAAAATCAAGGCCATCGCCGAAAAGCACTGCAATGCCGAGGGCATGCTCTTCATGGGCCGCCAGATGAACTACCCCGTGGCGCTGGAAGGCGCGCTGAAGATGAAGGAGATCAGCTACATCTATGCCAGCGGCCACCCCAGCGCCGAGCTGAAGCACGGCGTCATCGCCCTGGTCAAGCCGGACATGCCCTCCGTCTTCATCGCCCCGGACGACGCTGTCTTTGATAAAAACGTGAGCAACATCGAGGAAGTGCGCGCACGCAAAGGCCCTGTGATCGCCGTGACGACCGAAGGCCGCACGGAGCTGGAGCGCATCACCGATGACGTCATTTACGTGCCGGACTGCCCGTCCTACCTCACACCCATCCTCAATGTGGTGCCGCTGCAGCTTCTCTCCTACTACACCGCTGTGGCCCGCGGTTGCGATGTAGATAAACCAAGAAATCTGGCGAAAAGCGTGACGGTGGAGTAACATTCCGCTGCCGTCCTGTTTTTCACCATCATGCCCGCAGCTCCATCCCGCACCCACCACACGCGCACGCTCTGTGCTGTCGTGGTGGGGCTGTGCCTGGGCTGGCAGGGGCTGCCACAGGCGGCGCTGGCCTCCGGGGAGGACGTGCCCCCTCCGCCCGAAGTCGCCGTGCCCCAGGCGGCAGGCGGCCAGAACCCGGCAGACTTTCTTGATAACCTGGGCCTGCGGGTGAAGGCGCGCTGGCGCCTGCAGTTCCGCCCGCCACCGCCCACCCCGCCTGCGGACCGCGGGCGCGCCGCGCTCATCCTCGGCAGCCTCATGGCAGACAGCTTCCTCGTCTGGCAGGCCAGTGACTCCCAGCAGTTCCGCAACAACAACCAGGAAGTCCTCAGCTACTGCCGCATGCTCGGTCTGGGGGAAAAGCTCAGCCCCCGCCTCATGGCGCAGGGAAAGATGGCCGAGAGCAATGAGTGGAAAGAGCTGCGCAGCGAGATCGTGGACGACCACCAGGAAATGCTGCGCGTGCTGCGGGAGCAGAAGGACGACGACCTGGCCGTGATGATCGACCTCGGCCTGTGGCTGCGGCTTCTGGAGATTTCGACCAATCTGGTGGTGGAAAACCCCACCGAGGAGGTGCGCCCGCTGTGCATCGGCTCCCCCGCCGTGCTGCAGGAGATCCGGGACGACTTCAACCGCATCAGCCTCTCCCGGCACGAGGAGGTCATGATCAAGCAGATCGGCCTGCACCTGGAGGCCATCAGCACCCTCTGGCGCCTGCCCCAGCCCGCCACCCCCAGCGAGGAGCAGGTGCTCAAGACGCAGGAAAAGCTCAAGTCCATCATGCAGGCCATGGTGGAAAAGCCCCAGCAGCCGTGAGGCGGGGGCTGCTCCTGCGGAACTAAGGACCGATATTGGTCAGCGTCAGTCGCATGAAGACCTGCGTGCTGCCGCCGATGGGGATGCTGAAGACGTGCTGGGTGCCGGAGCCAGAGTCGGTCACCGGCTGCCAGTTGGCGGGATTGAGAGAGGTGCTGTACTGCGCACCATAGGTGATGCCGCTGACACCTGCTGGTTCCGTGAAGCTGTACACAAAGTTCCCCCCGGCTGCCTGCGGCTGCGGGAGTTGTGATGCCCTCACAGCCGCAGGGTTTTGACTGGGCCCGAGCAGTGCAAATGCGACCAGATTGGGCACACCAGTATGATAGGGGTCGGCGCTGTCTGCCGCAGTGCCAGTATTACCCGTGGTGCTGAACCATTGCTGCCGCCAGGAAGACGGGGTGGAGGCGGTGGTAAAAGTCTGGTCACTGCCATGGAGGGTTCCCTGGCCGTTGGTGCCATTGACGCGGAAATGATACACTGTCCCAGGGGTCAGTCCTTGGATGACCGCCCCCACTGGCACGGGGTTGCCGCCCGTCACAGACATGGGCGTGCTGGCGACATTGGTGCCATAGGCCGTCGTCAGCCCATAGTCGAAGGACACCGCCGTGCTAAGTCCGTTTGCGCAGATGGTGCCGTTGAGCGTGGCCCCGGTGCTGGTAATGATGTTCGCCCCTGCCGTGACGGCCAAAGGAGCCGCAAGGATGACTCCCACACTGATGCGGTTGTTGTTCGTGTCCGCGACATAAACGACCCCGGTGCTGGACACCGCGATGCCTTGCGGCCAGTTGAACCCTGCCGCCCCACTCTGCCCGTCCACCCAGCCAATTGCCGGGGCAGTGCCCCCGATGGTGCTCACCACTGCGTCCCGCGTCACCCTGCGGATGACGCTGTTGATCTGATCCGCGACATAGACATTCCCGCTGCCGTCCACCGCCATTCCCCTGGGAGCGTGGAGACGGGCGGCGCTGCCGATGCCATCGCTGCTGCCATAGCTGCCCGCCAGACCCGCCAGTGTGGTCACCACCCCGGCGGGTGTCGCCTGTCGAATCGTGTTGTTGTTGGTGTCCGCCACGTAAAGGTTCCCGCTGCCATCCACCGTCACACCGCAGGGGAAATAAAACCGGGCTGCGCTGCCCGTGCCATCGCTGCTGCCACTGACCCCCGCTGAGCCCAGCAGCGTGGTGACCAATCCAGCGGGCGTCACCTTGCGGATAGTGTGATTGCTCTGGTCCGCGACATAGACGTTCCCGCTGCCGTCCACCGCCACAGCAGCTGGGTATTTAAACCGCGCGCCGCTGCCGGTGCCATCGCTGCTGCCATAGCTGCCCGCCAGACCCGCCAGCGTGCTCACCATCCCGCCAGGCGTCACTTTGCGAACGGTGTGGTTGTTTTGGTCCGCGACATACACATTTCCGCTGCCGTCCACCGCCACGCCGGTGGGGGTGTTGAACAAGGCGGCGCGGCCGATGCCATCGCTACTGCCAGGGCTGCCCGCAGAGCCTGCCAGCGTGCTCACCACCCCGCCGGGCGTCACCTTGCGCAGGGTATGGTTGCCGGTATCTGCCACATATAAGTTCCCGCTGCCATCCATCGCCAGACCCTGTGGCTGGATGAACTGAGCGGCGCTGCCCGTGCCATCGTCGCTACCGCGGCTGCTCACCGGACCCGCCAGCGTGGTCACCACTCCGCCGGGCGTCACCTTGCGCAGGCTTTGGTTGCCAGCGTCCGCCACATAGACGTTTCCGCTGCCGTCCACCGTCACGCTGGCTGGGGAGCAAAACCGGGCGGCGGTGCCGGTGCCATCGCTGCTTCCGCTGCTGCCCGCAAAGCCCGCCAATGTGCTCACCACCCCGCCGGGCGTCACCTTGCGGAGAGTGTGGTTGTTTGAGTCTGCGACATAGACGTTTCCGCTGCCATCCACCGCCACTCCATAAGGGTAATAGAACCGTGCGCCGCTGCCAGTGCCGTCGCTGCTTCCGCTGCTGCCCGCAAAGCCCGCCAATGTGCTCACCACCCCGGCTGGCGTCACTTTGCGAATCGTCTGGTTCGAGCCGTCCGCCACATAGACGTTGCCGTTGCCGTCTACCGCCACGCCGCAGGGGAAATAAAACCGTGCGCCGCTGCCCGTACCATCGTTGCTGCCACTCGTCCCCACCAAGCCCGCCAGTGTGGTCACCACCCCGGCTGGCGTCACTTTGCGAATCGTCTGGTTGTTTTGGTCCGCCACATAGACGTTTCCGCTGGTGTCCACAGCCACGCTGCGGGGCGCATTGAAGCGAGCAGCGCTGCCCGTGCCATCGCTGCTGCCATAGGATCCCGCCAGGCCCGCCAGCGTGGTCACCACCCCGCCGGGGGTCACTTTGCGAATGACGGAGTTGGATGAGTCGGCCACATAGATGTTTCCGCCGCCGTCCACAGCCACGCCAGCTGGGACGGAGAACCGGGCGTTGGCACCCGTTCCATCGGCATAGCCATCACCCCCCGGCGTCCCGACGAAATTGGTCCATCCATACATGTTGACGGTGAAGGTCTGATCAGCCCCGCTGCTAGTGCCCCCGCTGCTGGTGCCATTGACGCGGAAATGGTAGGTGGCACCTAGGCTCAGCCCGTTAATTACCGCGCTCACCGCCGTGGCGCTGCCACCCGTCACCGGCGTGGGTGTGGCTGCGACATGGGTGCCATAGGCGGTCGTCGGCCCAAAGTCGAACGATGCGGCAGTGCTGAACCAGTTGGCATTGACCAAGCCGTTCAGCGTGGCCTGCGTGGCGCTTGTGACATTCGCCGAAACCGTCACCGTGCTCGGAGGCGCGGTGATGAGGACCCCCTTGCTCACGCGGTTGTTGAGCGTGTCCGCGACATAAACCGTGCCCGTGCCGGACACCGCGATGCCACAAGGCCCGTCAAAGCCGGCTGCCGCGCCCAGCCCATCCGCCCAGCCTTGCACACCGGGGGTGCCGCCCGCAGTGCTCACCACTCCGGAGGGCATCAGGATGCGTAGCGTGTGATTGCCCGTATCCGCCACATAGACATTGCCGCTGCCATCCACCGCCACCCCTTGAGGAGAGTTGAACAGGGCGGGGCTGCTGCCTCTGACCCCGGCAGTGCCTGCGATGGTGGTGACCACTCCGGAGGGTGATATCTTGCGCAGGGTGTGGTTGCCGGTGTCTGCCACATAAACATTGCCGCTGCCGTCCACCGCCACCCCTTGGGGTTGCTGGAATTTGGCGGCGGTGCCCGTGCCATCATTGCTGCCGCCGCTCCCGCTGCCACTGCCCCCGCCACCGCCTCCCACGATGATGATACCCCCGCCACTGCCACCGCCGCTGCCCCCACCCGCGATGGTCGTCACCACGCCGGCAGACGTCACCTTACGGATGAGGTTGTTGCCCGTATCCGCCACGTAGACGTTGCCGCTGCCGTCCACCGCCACCCCTGAGGGAGAGAAAAACTGTGCATTGGTGCCGGTTCCATCGATGCTGCCGCTGACCCCGGAACCCGCCAGCGTGGTCACCACCCCGCCGGGCGTCACTTTGCGGATGGTGCTCCCTAATGTATCCGCCACATAGACATTGCCGCTGCCATCCACTGCCACGCCATGAGGCGCATTAAACAAGGCCGCGCTGCCGGTGCCATCGGTGTTGCCACTGTTGCCCGCCCGTCCTGCCAGCGTGGTCACCACGCCGGCAGGTGTCACCTTGCGGATGGTGTGGTTGTTTGAATCGGCCACGTACAAGTTTCCGCTGCCATCCACCGCCGCACCTTGGAGCTGCATGAATTGGGCCGCAGTACCCGTCCCATCGCTGCTGCCTGCGCTGCCTGCAGGACCTGCCAGCGTGCTCACCACCCCGCCGGCTGTCATTTTGCGTAAGCTGTGATTGGCCGCGTCCGCCACATAGAGGTTCCCGCTGCCGTCCACCGCCACGCTGGTCGGCAGGTTGAACCGGGCGGTGGCGGCTGGGCCATCGCTGCTGCCGGCATAGCTGCTGAAAATACTGCCCGCCAAGCCGGCCAGCGTGGTCACGAGCCCGTCTGGTGTCACCTTACGCAGGGTGTTGTTGTTAGAATCCGCCACATACGCATTCCCGCTTCCGTCCACCGCCACGCCGGTGGGAAACCAGAACTGAGCGCTGCTGCCGACGCCATCACTGCTGCCGACGCTGCCCGCCAGACCGGCCAGCGTAGTCACCACCCCGCCAGGCGTCACCTTGCGGATCGTGTTGTTGGAGCTGTCCGCCACATAGACGTTTCCGCTGTCGTCCACCGCCACACCAGTAGGATACGAGAACCGTGCGCTGCTGCCGACGCCATCGCTGCTGCCGACGCTGCCCGCCAGGCCAGCCAGCGTGGTCACCACCCCGCCAGGCGTCACCTTGCGGATCGTGTTGTTGGAGCTGTCCGCCACATAGACATTCCCGCTGCCATCCACCGCCACGCCGCAGGGGAAAGAAAACCGTGCGCCGCTGCCCGTACCATTGCTGTTGCCATAGCTGCCCGCCAGACCCGCCAGTGTGGTCACCACCCCGGCTGGCGTCACTTTGCGGATCGTCTGGTTGTTTTGGTCTGCCACATAGACGTTCATGCTGGCATCTACCGCCACGCCAGCCGGAAAGTGGAATCGCGCGGTGTCGCCCGTGCCATCACTGCTCCCGCTGACCCCTGCCCGTCCCGCCAGCGTGGTCACCACCCCGTCAGCCGTCACCTTGCGAATGGTGTGGTTGTTTTGGTCCGCCACATAGGTGCTTCCGCTGCTGTCCACCGCCACTCCCTTTGGGTAGTAGAACCGTGCGGCAGTGCCGGAGCCATCCACGGCACCCGGCCCCCCGGGCTTCCCCACGAAGTTGCTCCATTGGTAGCCCTGGGCGAACGCGGATGAGGCGGCGAACGCCAGCCAGGCGCACACCGCGAAAAGCCCGCGTACCCAGCCTCCCGGCAGTCGGACCGGACACTGAGACGCCTGCCATCGGGCAGCAGCTGCCGCAAAATCGGCCTGTAGCGGGGCGATCTGAATATTCATGAGCTTGGCTAGGAATAAATACTGGCTGCTGCCTGTCAGCAGCTCAGCCATTTCATGTGGCACTTCCGCGCCATTTGTCGATCAAACTTATAAATACCTTCAGAAATTCGCTCTGGTCAGCAAGGTACTTGCTCAACGGAGCAGCTGGATGACCTCGATTCATGAGCATGCGTTATTCCACGCCACCTGTTTTCTGCATTAACCACCCGCCGAGCTGCATGTTTTGTCATTCGGATTGACGAATGGATTCACTTCGCTCACCCCTGCGGCTGTCTGCTCGCTTGCCTCGGCTCGGATTCGCTCATTCATCATTTCTTCCATGCCTTCCCCACGCATTCTCATCATTGGCCAGGGGCTGGCTGGTACGGCGCTGGGCTGGCGGTTGTGGGAGCGCGGGGTGCCGTTTCTCATCGTGGATCGAGCGGAGGCGCTGACGTGCTCCAAGGTGGCCGCCGGGCTCATGACGCCGATCACCGGCATGCGACTGACGGTGAGCTGGCGTTATGCGCAGTTTTACCGCGAGGCTCTGCCTTTTTACCGCCACTGCGGCCAGCTACTGCATCAGCGCTTCTGCTTCCCGCGTGGGTATGTGCGCCTGCTGAAGAGTGAGGCCGAGATCGCCAAGTGGCACAAGCGTCGGCAAGACGCGGACATGCAGCCGTTTCTCCATCCTCAGCCGCCGGTGCTGGATGCGGAGGTCATTCACACTCCTGAAAACGGCTTCCAACAGCGCCATGCCGCCTGGCTGGACACACCAGCGTATCTGGAGGCCAGCCGTCGCTTTTTCGAGCAGCAAGGCGCGTGGATGCAGGCAGATGTGAAGCCGGAGGAGGTGCATGACGATGCCGCAGGTGTGGAGTGGCGTGGCGAGCGCTTTTCCCACGTCATCTGGGCGCAGGGCTGGGACGCGCAGCAGCATCCGCTTTTCCACTGGGTGCCCTTCCAATCCGCGCGCGGCACGATCTTGACTGTGCAGGCGGACCTGCGGGGAGAGCGCCGCATTCTCAACCGCTCATGCTGGCTGCTGCTGCGGCCGGACGGCAGCCTGCGTGCAGGCTCCACCTATGAGTGGCAGTTCGATGATCCCCACACACCGGCGCCGGATCAGCTGCAGCAGCTGGAGCAGAACCTGAGCAGCCTGCTCAAAGCCCCGGCGCAGATCACCGCCGCGCAGACGGCCGTGCGCCCGATCATCAAAAACCACCAGGCGCTGATGGGTACGCATCCGATGCATCCACGTGTGGCCTTCCTCAATGGTCTCGGCTCCAAGGGCTCCTTGCGAGCCCCTTGGCTGGCACGCCACCTTGTCGAGCACCTGCTGGACGGTGCTGCGCTCGATCCTGCTTTTGACCTGCAGCACAACGGGGTGTGAGCTGACCAAGGGTCATTATTCAAACTTGAGCGAGTACAAATCCGCATCATCCAGCACGAAGCGGAGGCGCACGGGTTTGCCGGAGAGGGCGCTCACATCGGAGCCTTCTTTCCAAGTCACGGTGCGGTTCAGGGAGTCGCCGAAGACGGGCTGGGAGTCGGCGAGAGAGAAGCCGGGGATGGGTTTGCTATCTGCGTCCTGGATCTCCACCTGGATGCCACCGGCGACGGAGCTGGCGAAATTTAGCGTTAGCGCCTTGCCAGTGAAGGTGAGTGGCTTGGTGATGAGCTCGCCGCCGCCCCTTGGGGCATGAATGGAGACAAAGCCGTCGAGCCGCAGCGTGTAGCGGCGCAGGGCGCTGCTCTTGCCGGTCCAGTAGCTTTCGGTGGCGTAGAGGCTCAACTCATTCGGCGCGCCTTCCAGAACGGACCTTGTCTCCACTGGATGCCACGCGATGTACTGGTGGCCGTAGTTCCAGGTGCCGGGGCGTTCGATGCCGGGCGGCAGGAAGGCCTCATTCCAGCGCTTGAATTTCACGCCATCGCGGCTGGCCATGAAGAGGCCTTCGGTGATGGCCATGCCGTAGCGGTCGCTGGCCTTGGAGCGCCACTCGCGGTTCTCGCGCTCCGGCAGTGCACGCATGCTGTCTGACCAGCCGCGCTCGGTGTAGCGTGTGGGAAAGCCGAGCAGAAGATGCGGGGCGCGGTGGTAGGGTTTTACTTGGTTGGTGTAAAGCTGCTCGCTGGGAGAATCGACGTAGCTGAGATCGTGCTGGTTTTCCCAATGGATGAAGTCTTTCGAGGTCGCGGTGCGGATGGCGCGGTCACCCGAGGGCTTCCAGTTTTTTTCATCCGTGGTGCCGCCAGTGAAGTAGCGCCAGTAGGCGCGATACTGGCCGCTGTGGGCATCCCAGAACGCGAGATTTTGCGAATCGAATGCGCCATCGGTGATGACCGGTGCATCGGCCATGGGGGACCAGCGCAGGCCGTCGGGTGATTTCAGCGCGAGCAGTCCCTTCGGTGAATTCGAGCGCACGATGGCCTTGTATCTGGCGTCCGCAGGGGCGGCGGGATTTTCGTCTTTAAAGATGGCAGGGTGACCACCATCGGGGTTCACCTTTCCCATCATGCCGTGGGGGATGACGATGTTGTTGGCCTTGGAGCCTTTGAACTCATGCAGGCCCAGGGCGGGCTTGCGCCAGTGAATGCCGTCATCGCTCTCCGCATAGCAGGTGAAGAGCGGATGCTCGCCGGTGTTCACCTTGCCGGGGGCTGTGACGGTGAGCTGCCAGCTCTTGTAGTACATGCGGTACTTGTCCCCGTCTTTGAAGACGCTGTGGTAGCCGCTGCCGCTGCCCTCCCAGGGCTCGTCATGCAGCAGCGCGATCTCCTGGATCTGCGGGTGATGCAAAAGCTGCCCGGCCTTGCCGCTCAGTTTGTCGATCAAGAGATCATCCACAAACAGCTCGCGTCGGGATCCGATGTCGATTGCGCTGTCTGCGGCCAGGAGAGATGAGAAAGCGGCGAGACCGAAAGCGAGGGCGGCGGTGGCTGGGAAGCGGCGGCGACAGGTCATGGTGCTGAGGACTACGCGACGGTTCCGGTTGCTTTCGCAGCAACCTCGTGGTCCGAAAACCGCACCAGAAGCAGAGTTCTTTGCGTGCCTGAAATGAGGATGCAGATTCATGACGCGATGAAAGTTGGAGGCCTGGCGTGCCTTTGATGTGTGATGCCCGAACTCTCCCGTACCGAGGACCCCGCGCCGCAGAGCCGGTGCCGTTTTGCTCTTTCATGGTGTGACATCACGCCTCCGACGGACATCTACCACCGGATGTGGGGCGCGGCGAAGCATGAGCGTGCCACCGGGGTGCATCGGCCGCTGCGGGCCACGGTGGCGGTGTTTGCGCCCACGGAGGGGGAGCAGCGGCAGATCCTCCTGGCGCTGGATCATTGCGTGATGGGAGCCACAGAGCATGCGCAGCTCGTGGAACGGGCGGCGGAGATGGGTGGTGTGGCGCAGGAGGAGGTGCTCGTGGTTTTTTCCCACACCCACGGCGCGGGCCTCATGGGGCTGGACCGGGCAACGCTGCCCGGCGGAGATCTGATTCCACCCTATCTCGATGCTTTGGGTGAGAAAGCGGGCCGACTCGTGCGGCAATGCATCGCGTCCTTGCAGCCAGCAGGCATCGTGTATGGCCGAGGCCGCTGCAGTCTGGCCACGCAGCGTGATTTCTGGGACGGCATGCAATACATCTGCGGCCATAATCCCGGAATGCCTGCGGATGACAGCGTGATCGTGGCGCGGGTGACGGCGGATGACGGGCGGATGCTCGCCAGCATCGTGAACTATGCCTGCCATCCCACCACGCTGGCATGGGAAAACACGCTGATCAGCCCCGACTACATCGGCGCGATGCGCGAGCTGGTGGAGCGCGAGACCTCCGCGCCCTGCCTGTTTTTGCAGGGTGCCAGCGGCGAGCTGGGACCGCGTGAGGGCTTCGTCGGCGACACCGTCGTGGCAGATCGCAATGGGCGAGAGCTGGGCTACGCTGCACTCTCGACGCTCACCGCACTGCCCGCCGCAGGCACGACCTTTGTTTATCAAGGTGCGGTCGTCTCCGGAGCAACGCTCGGCGCGTGGAAGCATGAGAAGATCGATCCCAACACCAAAGCCGGGTGGAAACTGCAGCGCTGGCATGAACCACTGCATTACCGCCCCGGCCAGCCGACGGTGGCGCAGGTGCAGGCGGAACTGGATCACTATCAGGCCGCCGAAGCCACCGCACGTGCTGCTGGCGATGAAGCCTTCGCCGCCGACTGCCGTGCAATGAGCGAGCGCAAAACGCGCCTGCTGCACAAGCTCCACCAGATGCCTGCGGGAGACCGCTTTCCGCTGCAAGTCGTCGTCTGGCACATGGGCGATGCGGTGTGGGTGGGTGTGCAGGGGGAGAGTTACAGCCTGCTGCAAACCGAATTGCGCCGCCGCTTTCCGGATAAAGTCGTCATCGTGGCCACCATCGCCGCGGACTGGGGCGCCTCCTACCTGCCACCGAGCGAGCTTTACGATACCGGCATCTACCAGGAGAGCATCGCCGTCGTCGCGGCTGGCAGCCTGGAGCAATTGATCGAATCTCTTTCCAACCACATTGCCTCATGAAAATCACCGCTATCGAAACACTCGTCTGCCACGCGCGGATGCGAAACTGGATCTTCGTCAAGGTCGTCACGGACCAGCCCGGTCTCATCGGCTGGGGCGAGGCGACGCTGGAGTGGCACACGCGCAGCATCGTCGGCGCGATCGAGGACATGTCCCATCTCCTCATCGGCGAAGACCCCACGCGGGTGGAGTACCTGTGGCAGATGATGTACCGGCAGCACTTCTGGCACGGGCACGGTATCGTGCGGGCCACAGCCATCGCGGGCATCGACCTCGCGCTGTGGGACATCGTGGGCAAGGTGGCGAACATGCCGCTCTCCAAGGTCTTTGGCGGTCCCGTGCGTGATTTTGTGCGCACCTACTGCCACCTCGGCGGCGGCAAGATGGAGGACTTTTATCAAACGCCGGCGGACAACGCCAAACGCTTTGCCGAGCTGGCGCAGGCTGCCGTGGAGGATGGCTACACTGCCTTTAAAAGCATGGCGGTGCCCAGCACCATGCCCATCGAGGGCCAGAAGCCCGTGCGCGCCGCCGCAGCCGCCGTGGCCGCCATGCGGGAAGCCGTGGGGCCGGACATCGACATCATGGTGGACTGCCATGCGCGGCCCTCGCCTGCGATGGGGCTGAAGTTTGGCAAGGCCCTGGATGACTTCGGTCTCTACTTCTTTGAGGAGCCCTGCTGGCCCGAATGCGTGGACGGTCTGGCCCGCATCAATGCCGCGCTCACCACACCCGTGGCCAGCGGCGAGCGCGTGACGAACCTGGAGACCTTCAAGGACATGTTTGAAAAACGCGCGGTGGAGATCTGCCAGCTGGACATCACGCATTGTGGCGGGTTGAGCGCGGCCAAACGCATCGCCGCGCTGGCGGAGGCGCATCGCATCTCCCTCGCGCCGCACAATCCGCAGGGGCCTGTGAGCACCGCCGCATCGCTGGAGTTCGGCTTCTCACAGCCCAGCTACATCATCTGCGAAACCGTGCACAACGATGTGCCATGGCGGCAGGACGTGGTGGAGGAAGGATTCACCATCGAGAAGCAAGGCCGCATCGTCCGCCCAAACACCAAGCCTGGGCTCGGCATCACGATCAACGAAGCGGAGGTGAAGAAGCATCCCTTCCAGCAGGAGATCGTGTTGCGTGAGTTCAGCCCCGATGGCGGCGTGACGGACTGGTAGAATAATGAAGGGTAAAATGTTCGGGATTTGATGGATTCAGAAAACATCATTCTACCCACCATCATTTTACCTTTGAAGGTGTTCAAAGCGCACTTCGCCGAGTTTCAAATTGATCCAGGCAATGCCTGACAGAGGCGTTAAGGCCAGCAAGCGGTGCAGATGAATTCCGAAGTCGTGCTTGTCATTCAGGGCCGTTATTGCCAGGCCCACATCGGGCGTCAGCAGAGTCATCTCGTGATGGCCCACCATTGAACTCCCACTCTTAAGTGGCACGAGATGCCGGGGGCATTGCATCAAATGTGATATGGCCTCTCGATAAAGAGGCAGATCGAGGCCCAGTCCGATGTCCCGGCCCAGTTCAATCACACCATCTCTCAAGTTCATAAACGCCTCATTGAGCGGCCAGTTTGATTCCGTGGTTTCAAAAGCGCGGCGAATGTCGTGCGTGAGACGCGTGGAAAGAAAATGCCGCACAACTCGCGGTGGACGAAAGTTCACCAAGCTGCCGTGTTTCGTCCCAGCAAGCAGCAGGTAATTGATTCCCTGCCCGCGATGCGCCGCGAGGGTTTCCCTCGCCGTTTTGGCTTCGATGATCGTGCTGTCACACAGCAAAAGGTCGATGAAGTATTCCTTGGCGAACGATTGGTGTTCCACACGGATGCCTACCTCTCGTCTGGCCGGCATGCCATCAGAGATGCAGCGTTCGGCCAGTGCTTTCTTGTAAATGAGCTCGTCAAGCAGACGTCCGAACTCATTTTGGATGTCAAAAGCATGCGCCATCATTCGCGCGTCAATCTCGTGAAACTCCTGCTGGCTGATGCAAGCGATCTGAATGGATGTTTCGATGGGCATGATTGGTAGAATGATGATGGGTAAAATGATTTTCAGATAGGTTCTTTTCAGAACATCATTTTACCCATCATCATTCTACCATGAAACCCACCCGCACCCGCTTCATCGTGCTCGCAGGCATCTGCGCGGGGGCGGCGCTGGCGTATTTCACGCGGAATGGGGTGGGACCGGCGGAGAGCACGATCCGCGCGGAGCTCGGCATCTCCAAGGAGGAGTCGGGCATGCTCATGAGCTCGTTCTTCTGGCCGTATGCGCTGTGTCAGATCCCTGCGGCGATGCTGGCGCAGCGGCTGGGGGCGCGCTGGTCTTTGTCGCTGTATGGTGCGCTGTGGTCGCTGGCCACGGCCTGCCTCGCCTGGGGAAACTTGGCCGTGATGACGGGCGCACGCGCCTTCATGGGCATGGCGCAGGCGGGGCTGGTACCGGTGGGCACTACGGTGATGGCGCGGTGGTTTCCACGCACGGCGCAGGCTTCGGCCTCGGGTGCTTTCAGCGGCTTCATGTCAGTGGGCAGCATTATCGCCGCGCCGCTGACGGCCTGGCTCGTGGTGAGCATCGGCTGGCGCTGGATGTTCGTGTGGTATGCCGTGCCTGGGGTGTTGTGGGCGGCGTGGTTTGCCTCCTGGCATCGGGACCGGCCGGCGGAGCATCCGGCGGTGAATGCCGCCGAGCGTGAGCAAATCGAGCAGGATGCGCCGCACGAGCCCGCAGAAGCTCCGCGTGTGCCCTGGGGGCTGCTGCTGCGCAGTCCGGCGCTGCGGTGCCTGTGCCTGCAGCAGTTCTGCCGTGCGGCGGGGTACATCTTCTTTGCCAGCTGGTTTGCCACCTACCTGCAGGAGGCACGTGGCGTGACCATCCTGGGCTCCGGCTGGCTGACCACGCTGCCGCTGCTGGCCGATGTGACAGGCTGCATGGCCGGAGGCGTGCTGTCTGATGTGCTGCTGCGCCGGGCGGGCAGCCAACGCCTCGCGCGGCAGGGCCTGACCGCCGCCGCTCTGCTGCTGTGTGCGGGATTGATTTTCTGCGCCTGGTTTGTCGCCAATCCGGTGATGGCCGTGCTGGTGATCAGCGCGGGCATGTTCTGCGCCGCCACGGCCAATCCCTGCCTCGGTGCCACCGTGATGAACATCGGCGGCCCCCATGTGGCCACGCTCAGCGCGACGACCAACATGTGCGGCAATCTGGGTGCCGCAGCGTTCCCGATACTCGTGCCCTGGCTGCTGGTCCACGCCGGTGGCTGGAATGCGGTGCTGGCGGGCTTTGGCGCGCTCTACATCCTGGCCGCCGCGTTCTGGCTGCTGCTGCGCAATGAGCGCATTTGCTAGTGACCGAACGCACCGAGGTGCTTGTTCGTGCGCACGTAGATCACGCCATCGACGATGGCGGGTGATGCAAAGACCGGGGCCTTCATGTCATTTTTTGCCAGCACCTTCAGCGTGTCGCTCGTAGCATCCATCACGGAGATGACGCCGCGCTGGGAGGTGACGTACACGTGGCCGTCAGCGGTCACGGCGGAGGCGTAGTACTCGCCGGAGGCCTCAAGGCGCTCGGCTTGAAAAATAGGGCTGCCGCTTTTGGCGTCATACGCAGAAGCGAGGCCGCCTCCCTTCACGGTGAAGACGCGGCCGTTGGCGATCACGGGAGAAAACACATAGGGCAGATGCTTCGTCTGCCGCCAGATCACGTGCGTGTGGGTAATGTCGCCGCTGCCGCCGGCCTTGATGGCAAAGAGCTGGTTCGCCGCCTGGGCGAAGATGGCGCGCATGGCGTCATACTCGGCCTGCGTGACTTTGCCGTCCTTGTCTGCGTCGATGATGGTGAAGCGGTCGCGCAGCGGGCCTGCGGGAAACTCCATCTCGCTGAGGGTGCCGTTTTTGTCAGCATCATTGGCGGCCATGAAGGAATCAAAGGCTTCCATCTCCACGCGATCATCGGGATCGCCACCCATGTTCCAGCCGCAGACAAGCAGGACATCTCCAAGCGCGATGGGGCTGGTGTTAGACACACGCGCCATGCCGCCGGCGGACCAGCGCTGTTTGCCGTCCTTGAGATCGTAGCTGCGCGTCCACAGACTGCCGCTGACGATGAGCTCCTCGATGCCGTCGTGCCGCCAGATGAAGGGCGTGGAAAAGCTGCGGCGAAATTCGCTGCGGTCCACGCGCCAGACCTGCGCGCCCGTCTTCACATCCAGCGCGATCATGTAGCTGCCCACATCCTGATCTGCGACGATGATCACTTTTCCATCCGCGATGATGGGCGAGGCGCTGGTGCCAAACTCTACGATGGGCGGCGGCAGCGGCTTTTGCCATAGCACCTTGCCATTCCAATCGTAAGCCAGCACGCCGTAGGAGCCAAAGTAGGCGATGAGGTGCGTGCCATCAGTGCAGCAGGTGGGTGTAGCGGGGCTGCCGATGCGGTGCGCGCCTTCCACTTTCTCCGCCGGGGCAGCCGCGCGCCACAACTCGTGGCCATCTGTGCGGCTGAGGGCAAGCGTGACCAGCTTGCCAGCATCCAGACCGGTGAGCGCTATTTTGTCCTGCCAGATGCAGGGAGACGAATGGCCAAAGGGCACCTCGACCTGCCACTTCACATTCTTTTGCGCATTGAATTCCACGGGCGGCTTTCCCGTGCCGATGCCGAGCCCGCCCTCGCCCCGAAACTGCGGCCAGTTGGATTCTGCGAAGCAGGGGGCGATGAGAAGCAGGGAGCACAGGGCGTGGCGGAGCAGCATGCGCATAAGAAGTGTGAAATGACCGCGAGTCTTTCGAGGTTCATTGGAGCGCGGAATTTATTCCTCAGCACTCTGCCAAAAGGGGCAGGGGGCGTCAAACCTGTTCGTGAACTGAACTCGCTGTCGTGGCTGCTGCGGAATAAATTCCGCGCTCCACAGACCGCAGCTCACACCTCACTCAATCCGCCAGGTGGCCTGTCGCAGCACGGCCAGCTTGGGGTCTTTCATGGTCTCGTACCACACACTGAGCAGCGTGCCGTCCGCCAGCTCCACCGTGCTGGGGTAGCCGAGATCGCCGCCGATGCCGTCGCCGGAGAGGATCATGGGCTCGCTCCAGGTCTGGCCGTTGTCGCTGCTGATGCGGGCCTGATTGCCAAAGGGCTTGCGGCGGTGGCCGTAGGTCATGAGCAGGCGGCCATCCCGCAGGCGCAGCAGGTGAGATGGCAGACCCCAGACGCCGATGCTGTGGGGCTCGCTCCAGGTCTTGCCACCGTCTTTGGATTCGGTCTGCAGGGTCTCGCCCTTGCCGTTTTCGTTGTGATTACGGATCTGTGTGATGAGCGTGCCGTCCGCAGCCTCCACGGCGTGCAGCTCGTGGTAGGTGTGGGTGGCGGTGTCTCCTTTGCGGGTGGGTATCTCCGCCAGCCACTGCCAGGTCTGGCCATCATCTTTGGACTCGGCCACGCCGATCTTCTTGTCGTCTGTCCAGAGCTGCTTGCCAGCATAGAGCAGGCGGCCGTCCTTGAGCTGGATGGGGCCGTGCGGGCTGTTCACGATGGTGGGGATGCGGGTGGACCAGGACTTGCCACCATCGGTGGAACGAATCACCCATTCGCCAAGCTCGGCTTTGCGCTCTTCGTCGGTCAGGCGCTCGTGTGCGGCCTTCCATTTGGCGTAGCGCTCCGCAGGCATGGCCTTGGAGACCCAGCCCTTGTCGGTGAGCTCCGCCATGGCAGCGGCTTTTTTAAACGAGTTCTCATAAGCCAGCGAAGTGAAGGTGCTGACAATAAGGGTGCCCTTGGCGGTCTCCAGCACGCCGGAGTCACGGTCATCGGTGGCGGTGTCCAACAGCACGCGCGGCCAGGTCCAGGTGGCGCCGTTGTCTTTCGAGGTCATGGCATGCACCTGGCCAAAGGGGCACACGTGGGACTCACGCCCGCCGGACCAGGAGAGCCATAGCTCGCCATTCTGCCTGCGGACCACGGTGGGCCAGCCGTGGTAGAACTCCGGCTGCTGGGAGATGACCTTGGTTTCGAGAATCTTTGCCGCAGGCGCGGCGGCACCGCGTGCGAAGAAGGGAACCGCGAGGGCGGTGGTGGCGATGAAATGGCGGCGGCTGGTCATGGTGCCGGAGTGTACGAGGCGGCCGCTGTGGCTTTCGCAGCAAACCCGCTGGTCTGAATACCGGACCAGCTGCCTCTGACGCAGGCAGGGTGTGACAGGTGTCCGTTTACTGCGTCACCATTTTCAACGGGAGGTCTGCCAGCTCAGGGAGTGTGAGGCTGGCGTTTTTATCGGCATCCAGCCGGGTGAAAATGCTGTCGCTGAGGGCATCGTATTCCTTGCGGCTCACGGCCTTGTCTCCGTCTTGATCGAGGGCCATGAGCACCTGCTTGATGAGCGCCACGAGGATGGCCCCGCCGATGTCTCCTGCTTCTTCAGCGATGTCTCCCTGCAGCGCGTCCACCTCCTCCGCCTTGATGGAGCCGTCGTGGTTTTTGTCCAGCCGGTCAAAGTTCCGCGCGATGCCGCCCTGCCACTCTCCCTGGTCGAGGTTTTCATCCGCATTGGTGTCAAACTCATGCGCGATGAGCCTGGCCAGAGACTCACCGCCAGGCACGGCCGCATGCAGCATGCCGACACCTGGGATGAGGAGGAGGGCGGAAAGGAAAAGCGGCTTCATGCGCGTGAGTGTATCACGGCACCACCGGGGGCAAAGCATGGAATCAGGAGCCGTAAAGGTCCAGTCCGAGATCCAGCGCGCGGCTGGAGTGGGTGAGCGCGCCCACGGAGATGGCGTTTACACCGGTGGCGGCCACGTCCTTGATCGTCTCCAGCGTGATGCCGCCGCTGGCCTCCAGCCAGAGCTTTCCGCCCACCATCTGCACGGCTTCGCGCAGTTTTTCGGGGCCCATGTTGTCCAGCAGCAGCATGTCCACGCCTTCCAGGGTCAGGAAACCGGCCACTTGTTCCAGGGTGTCTGCCTCCAGCTGCACGCGGGTGCCGGGGCGCTCGGAGCGCAGCCGGTGGATGGCGGCCTGGAGGGAGGGGAGGTCGCTATTGGCAGCCAGGTGGTTGTCCTTGACCATGGCGTGGTCGTAGAGGCCCATGCGGTGGTTGGTGCCGCCGCCGTGGCGTACGGCGGTTTTTTCCAGCAGGCGCCAGCCGGGGGTGGTCTTGCGGGTGTCCCAGATCTGGACGGGGTGGGGCTTCACGGCCTCCACGTAGCGCCGGGTCTGGGCGGCCACACCGCAGAGGCGCTGCAGGAAATTCAGCGCGGTGCGCTCCGCTGTGAGGAGGGAACGCGTGCTGCCGGCGATCTTCATGAGCACGCCGCCGCGCTCAAACGGGCTGCCATCCGGGAGGCAGACCTCCACCTCCAGGGTGGGGTCGATGGTCAAAAAGACGGTGCGGGCCACCTCCGCCCCTGAGACGACGCCGGGCTCGCGGGCCACGATTTCCGCCTTGGAACGGGAGTTTTCGGGGGTGAAATACAGGGAGGTGACGTCTCCGGAGCCAACATCTTCGGCGATGGCGGCGTGGATCAGGGCTAAAGTGGTGGATTCCATGGCTGGGGGTGTCATTTTATAGGCGTGGAGCGGCTAGGTTTCCAGTGCGGGGAAAAACAGGTTGCCAAATGCCGGGAACTCGCCAACTTCCCCGCCCCTCGCCCCCGGCCGGACTGTTTGAAGGCCTTGCGCAGCGCAGGTTTAGGAGTGTGTCATGAGCAACATCATCGAAAAGATCAATCAAGAACAGCTGAAGAAGGAAGTCGCCGCTTTCAACGTGGGCGACACCGTCAAGGTTCACACCCGAGTCGTGGAAGGTGACAAGGAACGTATCCAGATCTTCGCTGGCATCGTCATCGCCCGTAAAGGCCATGGCATCAACGAGGCGTTCACCGTCCGCAAGATTTCCTACGGCGAAGGCGTGGAGCGCGTGTTCCCCCTGCACAGCCCGAAGGTGGCCAAGGTGGAAGTGACGAAGTCCGGCCGTGTGCGCCGCGCCCGTCTCCACTACCTCCGCCAGCGCCAGGGCAAGGACGCCATGTCTGTCAAAGACCTGGCTCAGAGCGAAGGCTGATCGCTTCCTCTTCAGAGGCTTTTTTCATAGTGTTACAAAGGGAGGGCTTCTCGGCCCTCCCTTTTTGTGTTCGCGCGCGGAGGCTGGTGAGTGTGAGAGCCCGCATGTCACTATGAGTCTCAAGGCAGAACACCCTGCCATGCGGTCGCAGCAAAGAACCTTTGCGGGCCTGGCCCCGCCAGCATGCCGGCAAAAATGCCAGCTCGATGCGCCTGAGAGCGGGCTTGAGTGTGCACCGCTGCACACCGCCATTTTCATCAGGCAGTACTTCTGCCTGAACTTTCTTCTTGCCACATCCTGCCGGAAAGCTGCTGCAGCACGCATTGTTTCAGCACACTGCGACCGGCTGGACGCAGAATGCAGCAGCAGGCCGTGCCGCTGCACTCCAAGGTCATACCGGACTTATTTTTTCTTCTTTTTCATCAGCACAGCGCCCAGGAGCACCAGCACCACCACAGCCCCGGCGATGGAGATCATGGTCATGAGGCCCATGCCCTCTTCTTCAGCAGGTGCGGCAGCCTGCGGCTGGGCGTAGCCCTGAGGATAGCCCGCCTGCTGAGGATACGCACCCTGCTGCGGGTAGCCCTGCTGGGGATAAGCGCCTTGCTGCGGATAGCCTGCCTGCTGGGGGTAGGCTCCTGGCTGTGCAGCCGGCATGGCACCAGGGGCGGGGGCAGCCGCGCCGGGAGCAGCAGCCGGGGCTGCGGCCGCAGGTGCAGCGGCAGCAGCCAGAGCGGCAGCCACCTTGTCATCTTCCATAGGGGTGGCAGAGCCAGCGATGGCCGAGGAGCCGCCTGCGGCACCAGCTGCGGCAGGCTGCATCTGCCCGGGGTTGGAGGCCAGCACCTGGGCAAAGTAGGTGTAGCGGGCGCGGTAGCTGTTGAAGACGCTGCGGTAGAATTCGCGGCTCGTCGCATCGACACCGGCGGCGGCTGTCTCACCTTCCACAATGGCTGCGGCCATCTTCGCCAGTTCGTCCTTGCTCTTGGAGGCCTTGCCGTCAGCACGCATGACGCGGGCGATGGCGTCGTTCGCACGGGTGATGGTGGCGAGATCGAGGGCTTTCAGGTAGTCCTTCTGCTCAGCGATGGTCTTGGCAAGCGTCTTGAGGTTTTCGGCGTCGTACTTGTAAGGGGTGTACCACCGGGTGACCTTGCGCTCTTCCTCGAAGTTGGTGCGCCAGTTGTCTTTTTCCTTTTTGATGGCCTCAAGGAGGCGGGAGAGATCTGGCTCGATAAGCTTCTTGGTGCTTTCCTCACGCATTCTCAGCAGCGCCGGTTGATTGCTCACCATCTGGTTGATCTGACCTTCGTAGGAGTTGAGCACCCCGAGGATCTTCTCGACAGCCTTGGGATAGTAAACGGAGGCGGGCATGCCGCTGCGGGGATCGCTGATCTTTTCAAATTCCTTGAGCGCGCCGGAGTAGTCCTTGGCATCGACCTTCTCAAGGAGTACAGAGTAGATCTCGTACGCCTTGATGTTCAGGGCCTCGGCCTTGGCTTCTTCGCGGGAGAGCCACTTGCCTTCGAGCTTGGCACCACCGGCCACCACCTTTTCCTTTTCCTCCTGGGCCACCTTGATCATGTCCTCTGCTTCCTTGGCCTCTTTGGTGCCGGGGTAGCGGTTCACAAACGGGCGAAGGCGGTCCTGGATCAGCTGCTCATACTTTTCCGCCGTCATCAGGTCCGGGGTGGGGCTGAACTTGCGCAGTTCGAGGATTTCGACCTCTTCAGGCTTCTGCTTCAGGATGCCGCCCTCGGCGATCTCGCTGCGCAGGAATTCTCTCTCGTCCCAGATCTTGGGCGTGAGGCGGTACTTCATGCGGATGGCGGTGGGCGTCTCGGAAAGGATGTTGCCCTCCAGCTTTTTGCCGTCCTTGAGGGTCACGACGTCGGCGTGCAAAAATCCGGCACTGCAGGCAAGGGCGATGACGGCAGATGGGTAATGGCTCAATTTCATGGGAACGGCGGGGATGGTGGGAGGGGAAGTTGTTGACGAGAGCGCGGCAATTTGACGCGAGTTGGAAAAAATAACTCAAAATCGCATCCCGAGTAAAGAACGAAGCTCGTTTTCCTTCGTTCGAGGGGTGAAAACCCGCTCTGAAACATCAGCTGCCGCGCCGTTTGAGCACGATGCGCTTGAAGCGCGCCGCGCCATCCTGGCTCACGCTCATGACGTCGGGATCATTCACAAAGACGTTGTGGATCAGGCGGCGGTAGTAGCTGTTCATCGGCGGCAGGTCAGCGCTCTGGCCGCTGGCACGCACCTTGTCTCCCAGCTCCTTGGCTCGGGCCACCATCTTGTCCTCCCGCATGGAGCGGTAAAATTCCACGTCCACGCGAATGCGCGGGGCGTCCTTGATGTGGCGCTGCAGCACGCGGTTCACCAGATACTGGATGTCCTCCAGCGTCTCCCCGCGGCGGCCGATGAGGGCCTCCGAGTCGTCCGTGAGCACCTGCAGCGTGGGGCCGTCCGGGCCGTTGTCCTCCTCGATCTGCACCACAAAGCCCAGGTAGCCGAGCATGGTGTCGAGAATGTGGTGGGCGTGTTCGAGGGGAGTCATGACGCGCTGGGACTGGAATGAGATGGAACGACGAGCCGAGCGAAGACAGACAGCCATAGGCTGCACCACAGGGGTGAGCAAAGCGAATCGACAAATAAATCCGGAGGACGAAACGACAGCCAATGACGCAGGGAGCGTGAAGCCTGCAAAGACCACCGGCCTGCGTCATTCACATTGACTCATTCAGCCCCGATGCCTGCGCCAATGGCAGGCACGGACACCCGCTAGCCTCCGAGGCGCGGGGGCTTGTTGCCCTTCTTCTTGTCCTTCTGCGGCATGCCGCCTGCGGCGTTGAAGAATGGATTGCCGCCAGTGGTGGCGGCTGCTTTCGCGGCGGGCTTGGCGGCCACCTTCTCCAGCTTTGGCTCGGGCATGTAGAGCTTCATGACACGAGTCTGGAAGATGCTGAAGATGTTCTGCGTGGACCAGTAAAGGGCCAGCGCGGCGGCGAAGTCATAGCTGATCCACAGGAAGAACAGCGGCATGAACATGAAGATGCGCTGCTGCGTCTTGTCCACCGTGGCGGGCTGCGGGGTCAGCTTCATCTGCGCCACCATGGTCAGCCCCATGATTAGGGGCAGCGGGTTGATGTTGAAGCCCAGGAGCTGGCCCTGGGTGTCTGCGGCGGCGAGGTCGTGCACCCACCAGAAGGACTGGCCGCGCAGCTCTGCCGCCACCTCCAGCACGCTGTAGAGGCCGATGAAGATGGGGAACTGCAGGAAGAGAGGCAGGCAGCCGCCCAGCGGGTTCACGCCGTAGTCCTTGTACAGCTTCATCACCTCCATCTGCTGCTGCTGCGGATCGTCCTTAAATTTCTCCTGCAGCTCTTTCATCTTCGGTCCCAGCAGGCCCATTCGCTTCATGGTCATGGTGGACTTGGCGTGGATGGGCCAGAGGCACAGGCGCACAAAGATGGTGAGCAGGATGACCGCCAGCCCCCAGCTGCCGCTGATGTCGTGCATCCAGCGCATGACCTTGGAGAGTGCGATGCTCACGATCTTGAAATAGCCGTAGAACATGGCGTAGCTGCGCTGGTGGCCGATGCGGCTGAGGCGGTCGTACTCCTTGGGTCCGAGGTAGATCTGATATGTCTCTGTGAAGGTGACTCCGGGGGCCAGGTCCACCACCGGCAGGCCCATGGCGGCGTCGTAGGCGTAGTCTTCGATGTCGGTGCGCGTGGTGTGGGCGGCATCGATGGGCTGCGCCAGCTTGCGGCGGGAGGACCAGAACTTGGCGGAGGCATCTTTCTCCGCGATGCGGGTGACGATGTGCGTGTAAAAGCGCGTCATCACACCCGTGTAGCGCAGGGCGTTGTAGGAGTTTTTAAACTCCGTGGGGGCGTCGCTGAAGAAGCCCTTGGCATAGTAGCTGGAGAGATGCTTGTCGGTGTCTCCGGCGTTGTTCCAGAAGAAGCCGTCATAGCGGGCATCGTCGTGCTTGATGGCGCTGGCGGCACCGGTGTAGAGGTAGTACTCCTCGGAGCGGTGCTGGGTGGTGCCGGTGTTTTTCAGCGTGATCTTGAGGTCCACCAGATGCTCATCTCCCTCTGCGCCTTCCGTCAGGGTGTAGGTCTTGGTGACGAGGATGCCTTCTTTGCTCGTGCCTTCAAAGGTGGCGCTCTTGTCGCTCTTGGCGGTCAGCTTGTAGGGGATGGAGTCCAGCCCGGCGGCATCGCGGCGCAGGGCGCCCACGGGTTCCAGGCCGTTCTTGTTCAGCGTCACCATGTCCGTGCCGGCCAGCACGGCGCGGGAGATGCCGCCGCCTTTGGAGCTGAGCTCAAACGTGACGGTGCCCACCTTCAGAGAGTGCTTTTCCTCCGGCAGCTCGGCGGCTGCGGGGGTGGCCGTGGTGCCGGCGGCAGGTGCTGCGGCGGCGGTCTTGGCTTCTGCGGTCTGCGCCGCTTTTTTGGCCACTTCTTCCTGCTTTTTACGTGCGGTTTCGGCCTGCTGCAGCTTCTGGTTTTCCTGCATGTAGTGCCAGTTCACCCCCATGAGGATGACACACAGCGTCACGACGATCCAACTTTTACGGTCCATGAAATTTAGCTTTGGGTGGGAGAGAGGTTTTTAATGAATGAGGGCATGTGCAGCCGGATTGAGCCCCCGTCGAGTGAACAATGAGAGAGGGCGGGAAAATGCGGGGCGCACCCATGCCGGGGAATGCCCTGACCGCCATTACACTGTTGAAGAAAATTCGTCATTCCTCGATTATTTCTTCGCGGGCACCGGGTCGTGCCCGTGGCCGCCCCAGGGATTGCAGCGGCAGATCCGGCAGATGCCCATCCAGCTGCCGCGCAGCACGCCGTGGGTCTCCACGGCCTCCAGAAAATACCGCGAGCAGGAAGGCGTGTAGCGGCATCCGGAGCCGGGGCCGCCGAGGGCGTGAATGACGGGGGAGAGAAACACCTGGTAGCCGCGGATGAGGATGCGGATGAGCCACTTCATGGTGCAGGTGTGCGCGGCGCGGCCGGGGTCTTGGGCTTTATCAGGCTCATGCGCCGTGCCAGCCGCAGCCAGTCGTTTTCCAGTTCTTCCAGCGTGGCCTGTGGGGCACGCCAGCGGGCGATGATGACCATCTGCCACCCGGGGAGTATCTCCGTACGGTGTGCCCGCACGATCTCGCGCAGCAGGCGGCGGATGCGATTTCTTACCACAGCATTGCCCAGCCGACCCCCGGTGATGAGGCCAAACTGGAACTCCGTGAGCTCCTCCACGCGCAATGCCCCAAGCACCAGATATTTTCCAGCCTGGCTGCTGCCCTGCGACTTCACGCGCGCGAAATCACGCGCGAGCTTCATCCGCAGGTTTGAGGGAAGGCGCATGGGAAGGAGCGCGCCGCAGCGGGACTAGGAGTGCTGCTGGGTGTGACGCTTGAAGTGGATTTCCACGCCCTTGGGCAGGAGGCGCTTGCGTCCGGCGCGGCGGCGGCGGCGCAGGATGTCACGGCCGTTCGCGGTCTTCGTGCGTGCGCGGAAACCAAACTGCTGCTTGCGCGTGCGCTTGGAAGGCTGGTAGGTCCTGAATGTCTTTGGCATGGGCTTGTGGGGTGGTGAAAGTGGGAAGCAGTGGATTCAGACCGGACAAGTCACGGCCTCCCTCGAAAAGAGGGGGCGCGACACTAGCGGTACTCTTTGATTTGTCAATCGTGCGATCATTTCGCGTAAACTTCGGCATTCTCAGCGTTACATTCTGCCTGCATTTCTCATGAACCGATCCCTCCTCGCCAGCCTGCTCCTCCTGCCCGCCGCCCTCTGCCCTGCGGCAGACACCCCTGCCGCCCTGCCCCTGTGGCCCAATGGGGCACCCGGCTCCGAGGCGCGTGCCGCTGAAGCTGAAACCACCGAGGGCAGCAACGTGTGCAACGTGCACAATCCCTCCATCACCCCCTTTGTGCCTGCGGCGGACAAAGCCGCCGGCACCGCTGTTATCATCTGCCCCGGCGGCGGCCACTCCAAGCTCTGCCTCGGCCATGAAGGCTATGCGCTGGGAGAGTGGTTCCGGGACCATGGCATCGCCGCCTTTGTGTTGAAGTACCGTCTGGCCCGGGAAAAAGGCAGCACCTACACCATTCAGGACCACGCCATGGCGGATGCCCGGCGCGCTATCCGCACCGTGCGCGCCCGCGCCGCCGAGTGGCACATCCAGCCGGACCGCATCGGCATCCTCGGCTTCTCCGCAGGCGGAGAGCTGGCCGCCTTTGCCGCCATGACGAATGATCCCGGCAGCAAAGAATCTGCCGACCCCATCGAGCAGCAGAGAAGCCGCCCGGACTTCCAGGCTCTCATCTACCCCGGCACTTCAGGCCTCTTTGAGGCCAAAAAAGGCATGCCCCCGCTCTTCATCGCCGCTGGTTACAGCGACCGCCAGGACATCTCCGAAGGCATGGCCACCCTCTACCTCAAATACAAAGCTGCGGGCGTGAAAGCCGAGCTGCACATCTTTGCCAACGCCGGCCACGGCTTTGGCTACAAACACGACGCCAAACCCACCGCCGCCTCCCGCTGGCCCACCCGCTTCACCGAGTGGCTCACGGACAGCGGCCTGCTGAAGTGAGTTTCGGCATCGGGCCGCTATTCCTTTGGAGAGATCATGGGCGCAGTGCCTGGACTGCCACATCGAGTGTGGGCATGCCGGACTCGCTCTGCGTGACACTCTTTCCCTCATACTTTGGGGCCAGCCTGCCCGCAGGCCGGGGCTCCTGGAATTCATCCGGGGCGATGAGGATGGAGGGGGTTCTCCGGGAAACGGTCACGGTCACATGCTCACCATCCGAAGCATGGATGTCGATCTGGCAGTGTCCAGCCGCCATGTAAGTGCGCCGGAATGACTGCGGAGGGGCGGGCCAGTCTGCCGCAATGTCTTCAACTGCGGGCTGCGAGAGTGCTGAAGCCAGGCCCTCCTGTCGCGTCGAAAGAAAATCCCCCTTCGTGGGCAGACAGTGAGACTCCAGCAGCCAGCGGCGCACCTCATCCCGCGACGCCCAAAAATAAAACGTCGGCACGCTTTCCACCTGCCTCTCTGGATTCTTGCCACCCAGGTCAAAAGGCCGCGCTCCGGCAGGCAGGTCTGCAAGAAGGCCGGCCCGCTTCAAGGTGGACCATTGTTTTGCTGGCGCCAACTTCATCCGAATCTCGGTCTCAGTGGCATTTGAGTCAACTTGGCCAGGCATGACTGCTGTAGTCTTTACCGGAGCTTTCACCGTCACCTTAAAAAGATTGGGCGGAGTCAGAGGCTGCACTTCGATGTGATAACCGTTCTTCGCCGGGTAACGCTGTACTTTGGCCGTATTGGATTCCAGCCAGCCGACATCCACCTCCGCTCCTAAGGAAGCACGCAGCCACCCGGCTATATTCTTCCGCTGCAAATAAAAGTTCACGGAGGGATCGCCCATCGCAACGCGCCACGCCTCAGTACCGCCTGGGAGTTCCGCCAGTCCCGCGGCGTTGCGCAGCTCCTCCCAGCCATACGCGCGTGGATCGTTCAGGCTTTTGAGAGATGCCTGTACTTTCTCCAAAGAAGTATTGGTCTTCCCCTCCCATATCAGAGTGGCCAGCATCATCAATCCCACACGCTTTCCGTCCGCCAGGATTTGTGGAACGGGCATGGTCCATTCCAGCGGGTCTTCCCATTTGAGGCCAAGCACCCTGTCACGAAATTGCAGGGCCTGGATCATTCCCGTGGCCACGCCGCGAATCAGAATCTGCCCATTGCGCACCCTGATTTCATCCAATGGAAAGCCTGTGGTTTCTTCTGGCTTGAGGCGCTCGATGGCGGCTTTGAGAACATCCGCTTTGGCATCAAATTTTGCCTGGGCCAGTTGCAGTTCGCTCACGTCCTCTTTCACGGGCAGCACCTCGCCGCTGCCATCCGCAGGCAGCGCCAGCGTTTCTTCCACGATGCGTTTCGCGATGGGAGTCGCATCATCCTCCTCCGATTTGCTGCCCTGCTTCAAAATGGCGAATGCAAGTGTCGGCTGGTCAAAGGGTGCGAAGCCAATGAACCAGCTGTGCGTGTTCTCCGGGTTTTGATTGATGCGGTGCCAGTTTTGAATCATGGCATTTTTACCTGCGATCATCACATTCGCGCTTCTGGCGGACTGGTCGGTGCCAGCGGTTCCATTGACGACGAGCCGCATGCCCTCCCGCAGCTTCTGCATCTGCGCGGCCCGAGCGCCTTCAAACCGGAAGTCCGCCAATTTTGCAACACCGCCGCCCCGGATGAAACGTGGCTGTGGCGCCAGGCCTGAGTTGGCCAAGGTGGCTGCCAGTACCGCCATCTGCATGGGCGTGGTTTTCACATAGCCCTGGCCCATGGCCAGATCAGCAGTGTTGCTTTCGGGCCAAGCCTCCAGCCCACGCCGATGGCCCTCCCACCATTCCTCTGTGGGCCAGACGCCTTCCTGTGTTTCCTCGACAAGGCCGTAGCTGCCGCCAAACCCAAGCCGTGCGCCCACTTCAGACAGCTTCGGGAATCCCGCGGCCATCCCGATGTGATACCAGTAGTGCCAGCAGCCCTGCTCCATGGCTGTGTCGAGGCTGAGAATGCCATGCCCCGGTTTTCCTTCACGCAATCTCCAGCATGAATAGACAGCCTGGCTTTTTTTCACCGGAGCCTGGCACGCAAAAGACTGATCTCCCACACCCGCATAGATCGCCGCCAGCCCAGTGAGTGGCGTCAAAGCTGCGTCGGGCTGGTAAAAACCTTTCTGCGCCCGATCCTTGAGAGGCACGTTCTTATCATGGAGATAGCGTACCCAGTCTTCCAAACCGACGGATGGAATGAATGCATTAGGGTCAAAACTCGGCAGCGAAACAGAGGCCAGAATCTCCCCCGTACGCGGATCCAGCACCACTGCCGCGCCACGTGTAACGTCGTTGTCTTTCATGGCATGCATGGTCAGCGCCTGAATGCGTGCATCGAGCGTCAGCGTGACGTCCCTGCCCGCTTTCAATGGGTCGTTCTGCAGCTTTTCCATGGCTGCATGGCCTTCAAACACGGATCCATCCAAATCGGATTTTCTCACATAGCCGATCATGTGCGCCGCCAGCGTCTTGAGCGGATACACACGCACTTTCTCCTTCGTGCTTTCCGCCAGCACCACGCCGTTGCGGTCCAGGATGCGACCGCGCAATGTGGGGCCTTCGATGGCGTGGAGCATGGCCACGGGCAGGGCGAAAAGCAGGGCGCAGCCAGCCAGTCCGGCCAGCCAGCGCCGGGTGAGACCTTCGCGCCGACGAGCGGGATCGAGGATGGCCTTCACACGCCCCTCCACCGGAGCGCAGCGGGTGATCGTCAATGCGCAGAGCGAAAGGCCGGGAGCGATGCGGTTGTGGCGGCTGAGATCGAGCAGCGACTGTGCGTAGTCGCTGGCACGTACGCCCTGACGCAGCACAGCGTCATCGCACGCACGCTCCTGATCGGCGCGCAGATGCCGCAGGGTCAGCCATGCCAGAGGATTGAACCAGTGCAGCGCCTTGACCCATTGTGCGAGCCAGAGCGCGAGGGGGTCACCGCGCTTCAGATGTGCGAGTTCGTGCAGCAGCACGCCGCGCCGCTTTTCATGGCTCCAGCTTTCAAAGCCCTGCGGCAGCAGCAGGCGCGGCCTGAGGACACCCCAGACCATGGGCACGGAATCCGCAGGGCCGATGAGCAGGCGCGGCCTGCGCCTCAGCCCCAGCTCAAACGCCGTCTGCTCCAGCATGCAGCATTCACCTGGCTGCAAAGAGTACTCCAGACGCCGCAGCCGCCACGCGCTGAGCGCAAGGCGCGCCAGCAGCAGGCCTGCGACAAGCATCCAGACCATGGGCAGATATTCTACCACATCCTGCCATGAAATGCTCCGAGCGAAGCCGGGCATGGCGGGTGCCTGCGTGGGCAGCACAGGAGTGGCGTCAGACGGGGTTGTGCTGACATTTTCCACCGGCAAAGCCTGCTCGGCATTGACGCTGAAGTGCGGCGTCTCCATCACCGGCCCGTCCAGTTCTCCGGAAGCCTTCGGCAGCACACGCCACGCAGGCAGCAGCCCCATGGCCAGTGGCAGCACGGCCAGCGTGGCGACGGCGGCCATCCACAGTGCGTAGCGCCGTGCGGCGGCCATCCTGTGCAGGGCCAGCCCTGCGAGCAGTGTCACGAAAAGCACCACCGCGCCCTTCAGCGCGGTGTGAAAAAGCAGATCATGGAGAGGAGCCGTGTTCATAAGAGGTTAGAGTGGCCTGCGACGCGCGAGCGTTTTGGAGTGCGCCGGTCCTCCGGCGCTTTCGAACGTCCAAAGGCCCGCGCAAAGCTCCAGAAGACTGGAGCACTCCTGGACGCTCGCGCGGCCATGTGAATTTGTTTTCATATCAGCGGCCTTCGCGTTTCGCTTCGTCGATGAGCTTCTGGATGCGCTGCGCCTGCCCATCCGTGAGCGCGGCGTCCTTGCGGGTGAGGTGGGCGGCCAGGGCCTCGTCCACCGCGCCGCCAAAGAAGGTGTCCAGCACCTGCTTCAGGGCGTTCAGGCCGGCGCGGGCCTTCGACTGCGCGGGGGCGTAGATAACCTCCCGCCCCTCCTTGCGCAGGCGCTTCACATGCCCCTTCTCTTCAAGGATGTGCATGAGGCGGCGAACGGCCATGTCCGTGGGCGGGTCCGGGAGCTGCGCCTGCACTGCGGCCACCGTGGCGCTGCCCTCGGCATGGAGGACATTCATGATCTGGCGCTCGCGCCGCGAAAGCTGGGATGGGTCGGACATTTCGTTATATTTTTAACGAATGAGGCCCGGAATGGCAAGATGAAACGTGAAATTTTTAACGCATTAGGTGATGCGGGCACTCCTGCCCGCAGGCGAGCGTCTCGGGACATTCGTTGCGGGCAGGAACCGTAGCGGAGCGAAGATAGCCAGCCGCAGGCTGCCCGGAGGGCTCGCGAAGCGAGGCAATGCCCGCATCACTTCAGACGGACTTTCGCGCTACTCTTGCGCCTTCTTTTTCCGCTTCTCCTTCTTCCCCTCCTTGCGGCTCTCCTCGCCATTCCAGCGCTGGTCCTCCCAGCGCGGGGGCTGCATGGTGGCGTTCCATTGGTCGAAGAGCTTTTGCAGGGCCTGGGCTTTGTCGGGCTCCTTCGCACTGAGGTCAGTCTGTTCTCCGGGGTCGGTGGCGAGGTTCACCAGCATGGGCTGCATGTCCTTGCTGGCTTTGACGAGCTTCCAGTCTCCCTGACGCACGGCCTGCTGCACGCCAAAGCGGAAGTAGAGCTCGCGCGCGGCGAGCTTGTCGGTCTTGCCTTCGAGCAGCGGCAGCAGGTTCACGCCATCCAGCGGGATGCTGGTGCTGGCACCTGCGGCGGCAAGGGCGGTCGGCAGGATGTCGAGCTGGATCACGGGCTCGTCACTCACACGGCCTGCGGGGATGTGCCCCTTCCATGCAGCCAGCCAGGAAACGCGAATGCCGCCCTCCCAGACGAACCACTTGTGACCGCGCAGGCCGCCCATCTCGGCGTTTTGGTAAGCGCCGCCGTTGTCGCTGAGGAGGAAGATGAGGGTGTTTTCCTCCTGTTTCAACTCGCGCAGCTTGGCCATCACGTTGCCGATGGCTTCGTCCGCCTCGGCGGCGAGTGCGGCGTAGGCGGCATCGTGTTTGGAAAAGTGCTTGAACTTCTCCAGCCACTTCTCCGAGGCCACGTGTGGCGAGTGCACGGCATTGAAGGACATGAGGAGGAACCACGGCTTGCCTTGGTTCGCTTCAATAAAGCCTGCCGACTCCCGCGCATAAACGGGCGAGGTGATGGGTTCTCCGGGCAACTCCTTGATCAAGTCCTTGCCACGATAAAAGGAAGGTCCTTTGCCCTCACCGAGATTCCCCACCGTGCCCATGGCGTAGTCAAAGCCGCGTGCGGCTGGAAGAAACTCGGCGCTGGTGTCTCCAAGGTGCCATTTGCCCACGAGGCCGGTGGTGTAGCCGGCGGACTTGAGATGCTGGGCGAGGGTGGTCTCGCTGAGCAGGAGTTCGCGGCCTGCTTTGGTGGGGTTGGCATCATGGCCGGTGCGCGCCTGGTAGCGGCCCGTCATGAGGCCCACACGGCCGGGGGAGCACACGCAGCCGGAGGAGTAGCCCTGCGTGAAGCGCATGCCACCTGCGGCCAGCGCATCCATGTTGGGCGTGGGGGCCATCTTTCCACCGTAGGCTCCGGGCTGCGCCCAGCCCATGTCATCGAGGTAGAAGACCAGGATGTTTGGCCGGGCGGCATCCGCTGCAGCAGCGGTGAGCGGAGCGATAATGAAAAGCAGAAACAGCGGCAGCAGTGCGGAGAATTTCATGTGAGCGCTCTCCGAACGATGCAGCAGGCGGAATGTATCAGCAGATCAAGTCAGGCTTTGGCCTGGGGCTTCACCTCAGGCTTTGCGGCAGGCTTGGGCTCAGGCTTGGGGCGCGGCGTTGGAGGCAGTCCGGCTGCCACCCTCACCGCATCGGAAAGCTCGTCGAGCTGATCACGGTCGGTGATCTTCTGGCTCTTTACGTCCTGCACATAGATGGCGTCAATGGCCACGCCCTTTTCCGTGCTGATGCGGGCGTGCGTGACGTTGTGCCCGAGGCGGCCGATGGCCATGAAAAGATCGTAGAGGAGGGCCAGGCGGTCCACCAGCTGCAGCTCCAGCACGGTATGGTCCGGGGAGAGGTTGTTGTTCACGTAAACGCGCTGCGGGATCTCATCGCCGATGGCATCGAGCATGGTGGCGGACTTGCCCAGCTTCTGGGCGATGGCCTCGCTGAAATCAAAGGTGCGGCCGCTGAAGGCCTTGCGCACAGACTCCTCCACGCGGTTGCGCGCGCTCTTGGTGGTAACGGCGGCAAAGTTCGTGTTGCAGATGCGGAAGGTGTCCAGCACGAGGTGGTCGGCACGCTGGTAGAGGTCTGCGCTGAGAATGTTGATGCTCTCCGCTGCGAGGGCGCCGGAGATGCGCGCCAGGAGCAGGTGGCGGTCCCAGCAGACGACGGTGAGCTCGCTGTAGCCCTGGTCCACATGGTCCACCCAGGTCATGACGGGCAGCAGCCCGGCGGCGGCCTCTTCACGGATGAGCTGCTCAAAGAACAGTCGGAACTGGCGCAGATGTGTGGCAATGAGGTCTGCCTCGCGGAAATTGAAGTACGAGGGCGGCATGTGGCGGAAGTGCGCGTCCACCTCCGCCTCGTAGCCGGAGCCCAGCAGTCGCAGCACCTGCTTTTTCAGATCTGCCAGCGGCACCTGCACATTGCGCATGAAGTCTGCGGGAGCATTCATGAAGCGCACCGCGCTGTGGTAGAGCTGGCGGATGGAGGCCTCCTTGTAGCCGGACCAGCTCTTGTCGCTGGTGCCCTTGGAGTCCGCGTAGGTCATGAGCAGCAGCGTGTCCAGGTTCTCCTTGGTGCGCACGATGTTGACGAATTCCTCGATCACCTGCGGCTCGTCCAGGCTCTTGGTGGTGGCGGTGCGGTACATCAGCAGATGATTGTCCACCAGGAAGAGCAGCAGGCGGCGGCGCTCCCCCTTGACCTGCAGGCGGCGGGAGACGGCGGCAGCCAGCGTGGTGCTTTCGTCGCTGTGCGTCTTCTTGTTGGCGGCGCGGCCGGCATCATGCAGCAGCAGGGCGAGGTAGAGTACGTAGGGCTGCTGCAGGTCGTGGAAGAGCTGCTGGAAAAGCTCCGCGCCTTTCAGGTTGGGGTCGCTGAGTTCATCGAGCTTGTCGAGTGTGCGCAAGGTGTGCTCGTCTGCGGTGTAGAGGTGGAAGAACTCATGCTGCACCAGGTTGGTGAGCGCGCCAAACTCCGGCATGTACCTGCCCAGGAAGCCCACGCGGTGCATCTGCCGCAGCGTGCGTGCGGCATCCCCTTTGTTGGAGAGGATGGTCTCAAAGGTCTCGCGGTTGGTCTTGCTGTAGCGGAAGCTGCTGTCCACGAGGCGGAAGTTGTCCTGGATGAGCTGGAAGAGGTCAGGGCTCAGGCGCAGGTGACGCTTCTGCGTGTGGAGAAAGAGGCGCATCAGGCGCTCTGGATCGTCCTTGAAGATGGAGGGGCCGTCTGCGTACACGCGCTCGTGCTTGCGCTGGAAGCCGTCAAAGCTCTCCTGCTGCTTCTCCGCCTTGCGGCGTGCCATGAAGCCCATGAGCTTGCTCTTGCTGCTGGTCTCCAGCGCCTGGAGGTGAAAGCGGTCCATCACCTCGTTGCTGCGCTGTAGGATGTCCCGCGTGGCGGTGTAGTACTCGTGCATCAGCGCCTCGATGCGGCGGAGGATGCGCTTGTGGCGGTAGCCCAGATTGGTGGCCACGGGGCCCTGGAGGCGCAGCGTCAGCAGGTCCTCGGCACGCTTTTCCGTGTAGTGCATCTCATTGCGCACACGCAGGATGAAGTCGTAGCCTTGTTCCACCTCCTTCCAGCCTTTCTTGGAGATGAGGCCCAGGGGCACCAGATCCTTCGGGTTCAGCGTGCGGTGGCGCGCATAGGTCATCCAGATCAGGTTCTGGTAGTCGCGCAGGCCGCCGCAGCCGTTCTTGACATGCGGCTCCTGGACGAAGGGGGTGTTCTCGTACTTCGTGTGGCGGGTGTTCAGGTCGATCTGCCGCAGTTTCAGAAAGTCGGCCTCCTGGCCGTCCATGCATTCCTTGTCAAAGCGGGAGCGGAACTCCTCAAAGGCAGCTTTCTGGCCGGTGACCAGCCGCGCCTCCATCAGCGCGGTCTTCGTCTCCATGTTTTCGTTGGCCAGCTTGATGCACTCGCCCACGGAGCGTGAGCCGTGGCCCACTTTGAGCTTCAGGTCGTAAAAGTAGAGCAGGTAGTCGCGGATGAGCTGCACCACTTCATTGGAGACCTTGCCGCTGTTTCCGGGAAACATGAAGGTCAGGTCCACGTCGCTGCCAGGGCTCATCACCCGCCGCCCGTAGCCGCCGTGGGCGATCACGCTGACATTGAGCTTGGCCCGCGCCTCGGCAGGCAGGGCGGCCACGCTCTCATCCCACAGGGTGCGCACGAGGAGGTCGATCATGTCCGAGCGCATGCGGCAGATCTCCGTGCCGCTGAAGCTGCCGGTGCGGTGCCGCTGCTTGATGCGCTGCTCCTTGATTTTGAGGAAGCGTTTGGCCTGGCGCAGCGTCTCGGTGCGCCCGCGTGGCAGCTTGTCCTCAGGCGGGAAAAATTTCTGCGCGCTCTTGTTCAGGTGGCGCAGGTAGTCGCGTTCGGTCATCTCGGCAGAGGAGTCAGTAGGTGATCAGGGCATGGACCGGGCCAGAGGTGCTGACGCGCTGGCGGCCGCCCAGGAAGGAGAGCTCAATGAAGAAGGTGCTCCCCACCACCTGCCCGCCGGCCTGCTGGATGAGGTCCAGCGCTGCGCCTGCGGTGCCGCCCGTGGCCAGCAGGTCGTCCGCCAGCAGCACGGTCTCCCCTGGGGCGATGGCGTCCAGGTGCATTTCCACGGAGTTTGTGCCGTATTCCAGCGTGTAGTCCACCCCGCGTGTCTTCCAGGGCAGCTTGCCCTTTTTGCGCACGGGAATGAAGCCTGCGCCCAGACGCTCGGCGATCAGCGCGCCAAAGATGAAGCCGCGGGCGTCGATGCCCACCACCTTGTCCACCTCGGTGAGGCCGGTGGCCTCGATCATGCCGTCGATCGTCTGTGCCAGCAGCGTGGGACTGGCCAGCACCGGGGTGATGTCCTTGAACAGGATGCCGGGAGTGGGGAAATCCGGCACGTCACGGATGGTGCTGCGGATGCTGTCGAGGATGTCGGGGGCCATGCCTGCCGATCATGGAGGAGATGCGTGGATGCGCAAGCGTCATGCGGTGCCGGGGAGTTTTCGGGGCAGCGAGTGCTTTCTGTCCGCAGGGCATGAGTGCGTATTTGGCACAGATCTCGGCGTATGTTTCCCTTGGGGAGCCACTGGTGATGCCAAACGCCCGGACAACAAAATAGGAGCACCCACGCACCAGAGAGACCATCTCACATATCGCCTTCACCCTTGCAGAAATGGCGCGGGGCCACGAGTATCCGCCTCCCCCACCTCCCTTCATGCCGTCCTCCCTCCAGCTTTTGCTAGCCGCCACGCTCGTCTTTGCGGGTGCGGTGGTGCAGGCGCTGATGGCGCTGAAATCCGGCGCCTGGAAGCGCACTCGCGGGCAGGTGGTGCTCATGGCGCTGGGGTTTGTGCTGCAGACGGGCTTCATCTACCTGCGCGGGCAGGAGGTGAGGCAGTGCCCCATCCGCAGCCTGCCGGACATCCTGGTCTTCATCGCCTGGAGCATGGTGCTGCTGTATTTCCTGGTGGGCCCGGCCTTCCGCCTCTCCCTGCTGGGGGTCTTCACTGCGCCGCTGGTCAGCATGCTGCACGTGCTGGCGCTGGTGCTGGGCTTCGCGCCGTACCCGCCCAAGGGGCCCATCAATGCCATGGTGGAGCTGCATATCGCCCTGGCGCTCATCGCCTACGCCTCTTTTGCCCTGGCCTGCATCACGGGTGTGATGTACCTAGTGCAGGAGCGCATGCTGAAGCGCCACCAGATCGGCGGCCTGTTTTACCAGCTGCCGCCCATCCAGGGGCTGGCGCAGGCCATCCAGCGGATCGTGCGCCTGGGGCTGCTGCTGCTGAGCATTGCGCTGGGGATCTCCTTTGCCCTGCACCTGCCGATGAGCAAGACGGGCCATGTGGTCTTTGCCTGGATCGTGTGGGGGCTGTATGCGGTGATCTCCCTGCTCATGTGGAAACATTTCACCTCGCCCCGCCGGACGGCCTGGCTGGCGGTCATCGGCTTCATCCTGCCGTTTATTTCCCTGTGGATCGTCACGCATGCCTGAGCCGACTGACAGCCACAACCGCAGCGGCCTGCTCTGTGTGGGCCTGAATTACAAAACCACCCCTGTGGAGGTGCGTGAGCGCCTGGCCTTTCCCGAGGCGCAGGTGCCGGAGGCTGTGCAGCAGGTGCGCGGGCTGCCGGGTTTTGAGGAATGCGTGGTGCTGAGCACCTGCAACCGCGTGGAGCTGTATGCCACGCACGGCCTGCCCAGCGGCCGGGACGGCCATGCCGCGCTGCGCGACTACCTGGTGCGCCGCTTTGAGCTGCAGCCCGAGCACGCGGAGGCGCTGGTGCTGTACAACCTGGACTCCGACGAGGCGGCGCGGCACCTCTTCCGCGTGGTCAGCGGGCTGGACTCCATGGTGCTGGGAGAGACGGAGATCTTTGGCCAGGTGAAGGCGGCATACAAGCTGGCGCTGGACACGGGGACGACGAGCCGTGCGCTGAACAAGCTCTTTCAGCAGGCTTTTACCGTGGGCAAAAAGGTGCGCAATGAGACCACGATCCAGCGCGGCTCCACGAGTGTGGGGAGCGTGGCCGTGGACCTGGCGGAAAAGGTGCACGACCTGAAGGAGTGCCGCGTGATGCTGGTGGGCGCGGGCGAAATGAGCCGCACCTGCGCGCAGAGCCTGCTCTCACGTGGTGCGAAGAGCATCATTGTTTCCAACCGCAGCTATGACAAGGCGGTGGAGCTGGCCACGGAAATGAAGGGCACGGCGATGAAATTCGACGAATGGGAGCACGCCCTGCATGAGGTGGATGTGATCATCTCCAGCACCAGCGCCCCGCATTTTGTCATCAGGCCGGAACAGATCGAGCAGGTGATGCGCAAGCGCCGCTGGGAGCCGCTGCTGATCATCGACATCGCGGTGCCGCGGGATGTGGACCCGGCGGTGAACGAGATCGAAGGTGTGTACCTCTACGACATCGACGCCCTGCAGGCCACCGCCGACAACAACCGCCGTGAGCGCGAGCGCCAGCTGGCCTCGTGTGAGCACATCATCGAGGAGCAGCTGGAAAAGTACGGCTACACGCGCCCGGGGGGCGCGGTTGCGATGGCGTAGCAGCAGCACGCAGGGGGCGGTGCCTTTGGTGGCTGCGTGTGGAAGGGGGCTGTGTTTTCCGGCCGGGTGCTTGGCTGCCATGGATGGGGCAGGGGGTGCGATGAGGGCGTTTTCGGGGCGGCGGGAGGGGGGATGGGCAGGTCAAGAATCGGCATGATGATGGGTGGTGCCGAAATGGGGTGTTTGTGTGTCGGATTCGGCAATACGGCAAAGTGGTTGCGGTTGTTGGGATTGGCCGAAAAAGGGGAAGGAGGAGAAAAGGGAGAGGAGAGGGGGAGTTGGCGATGGAGGGGCGAGGGGAGCAGAAAGATTTCGATGGGGGGGGTGAGCGGAAGGCGGACGGGTATGCGGTGCCGCTGTCGATGACTGAGGTTTGGAACGACTGACTTGCGCTGACTGATTCCCACCCACCTGATTTGAAATAACTCAGAGGGAAGATGCCGAAGCGGAACCGACACTTTGTCTCTACCGTGACGGTTCCTCCTTGCGCCACTTTTTGTACTGAGCACGCCATAGAGAACCCAGCTTGTAGACGCCGACTAAGTACAGGATTGATTCAAATACTGCGGGAGCAGCCGGTCCAAAGTTTAGATAGTTGGAAATCGTGATGCGCAGGTCTTTGACCATGCGGAGCTTGCCTGCATCGAAGTCGTGGTATTTGTCCCAGGACGATTTTATGGCGAAGGGACCTCCGATTGTCACCACCAGGAAGGCGATGGATATCCAGATGAAGTTCTTCAGGTGAGTGTGCTTTGGCGGCAGGGCCAATACGACGCACACCAAGAGAAGAACGCCCAGCCAAACATAGATCCAAAAGAAACTGTCATCATCATTCATACCACGGCGGCTTCAGGGTGTGAGGCAGCTTTTACCAGCAAGTGAGGTCTAGATGCCAGACAAAACAACGGGCAGCTGAATGTCTGGAGTCGCGTGAGTATCGAGATTAAGCGTGACAAGCTGGCTGATGGGTGATTCTTCTAGTGAATGAAATTGGCTTTACTGATGCTGCTAGTGGGTTTGGGCGTGGGCGTGGATGGCGCCTGGGGAGGAGATGCGGTGGTGAATTCTTTGGGGATGAAGTTTGTGACGGTGCCTGGGACGAAGGTTCTGATGTGCATCCATGAAACGCGGAAGAGCGATTATGCGGCGTATGCGAAGGCGAATCCGAAGATCGACATGACGTGGAAGAGGATCGAGGCCTATGGGGTGCCGGTGAGCGAGGGGGATGACCACCCGGTGGTGAATGTGAACTGGGAGGATGCGGTGGCGTTTTGTGAGTGGCTGAGCCAGAAGGAGGGCCGGGTGTATCGGCTGCCGACGGATCGGGAGTGGAGCTATGCGGCGGGCATCGCGACGAAGGAGGAAAGAGGGCTGACGCCGGAGAAGCTGGATGCGAAGCTGAAGGAGATTTATCCGTGGGGCAAAACGTGGCCGCCGCCGGCGGGTGTGGCGAATCTGGCCGACACGGCCGGGGCATCGAGGATTCCGGGAATGGTTGTGGTTCCGGGGTATACGGACGGGTTTGTGACGACGGCGCCGGTGATGAGTTTCAGGCCTAACAAACTGGGTTTCTACGATCTGAGCGGCAACGTGTGGGAATGGTGTGAGGATTGGTATAACCAAGAGCGCAAGGAGAGAGTGCTGCGCGGCGGGTCGTGGTGCTATGATCCGCTGAGCCTGCTGGCATCTGACCGGCTGCATCACGCGCCGACCACGCGGGATATGTATCGGGGATTTCGGTGTGTGCTGGTGGGGCGTTGAGGGGGGAGTGGGGAGTTGGCGGTGGTTTGCGATGGTTGGCCGTTGTTTGCGGTGGTTGGCCGGAGGGCCGGAGATTTGGTTGGATAAACGCAGAGGTTTTCAGAATGGAGTGCCTGATGGGTTGAAAACGGGGGTGAAGTTGGAGGCGCGAGAACGTTGGGCGTTGTGGGAGCGTGGCTGGTCGCATGGAACTGGGCAGGAGCTGTGACTGACGAAATTGCTTCCCTTGGGGCTTCCATGATGCCTATTCTTGGGCGGACACTCAGACCAACCCCATGACTGACACCCCTTCAGATTCCGCCCCGACCTGCAACGAAGCCTGGGAGAAGCACGGCTTGTTCTTCGAGTATGGCAGCGCGGCGAATCCGCGCATGCCGAAGATCGGGATTGATGTGTTTCCGCCGTCGATGCATCACGTGGCTGAGAGCAAGATCATTGCGTTGGAGCTGTCGCAGAAGCTGCAAACGAGCCACCCGGCCACGGGGCCGAATCTGCTGGCGCATTTCGTACACATCGCCCCAGGTGAGGAGCTGGCCACCTGCTGCCATGCCAGCAGCCAGGTCTTTTATGTGATTCGCGGTGCGGGTTTCAGCGTGATCGATGGCAAGAGGCTGAGCTGGAAAACGGGCGATTTGTTTGCGCTGCCTGTGACCGGGGAGATCCGGCACTGCGCGAGTGAGGACAGCGCCTTCTACTGGGTGAACGACCAGCCGCTGATGGATTTCCTGGGGGCCAGGCCCACACTGCCGAGGTTCCGGCCGCTGTATTTCTCCCGTGAGCTGCTGACGAGGGAGCTGGAGAAGGTGCGAAAGGAGAACGAGGGCAAGGACAAGAACCGCAACGGCATCCTGCTGGCGAATCCTGACTGCCCGCAGACGAAGACGCTGACGCACTCGATGTGGTCGCTGTACAATCTGCTGCCTGCGAGGAGCAAACAGAAGGCGCATCGGCACAACTCCATCGCGCTGGATTTCGCGGTGAAGGCCACGGAGGGTGTTTACACGATGATCGGCCGTGATCTGGATGCCGATGGCAACATCATTGACCCCGTGCGCGCGAACTGGGTGGCCGGTGGAGCGTTTGTGACGCCGCCCGGCTGGTGGCACTCCCACCACAACGAGAGCGACGAGGACGCCATCGTGCTGCCGGTGCAGGATGCGGGCCTGCACACCTACATGCAGACGCTCGACATCCAGTTTGCGCATGGGTATTGAGGCGGGGCGTTGTGAAGGCGATGTTGGGTGGCGCACCGCGAGAGACCTCGCGGCTGGGGCGTCGAAGATTCCGAGACTGGCGGTTCGTTTTCCCAGTCAAAGGGAGCGGCGCAAAAAATATTGCCCTGAATGGAAAAGATGCAATTTTGAACTGTGACCCTGTCACAAAAGACATACCTCCTAATCAAGGTCGGTCCTTTTAAAATCAGATTGAAGCTTTATCGCAAAGCTTCAATTCGTTTTTAGAAGAACTGATCCTACTGAGGACAAAATTGAGATCGAGAAGATCTCGCGGACGAAGGCTCGGCGTTCACAAAACGCCGAGCCTTACTTTTGAGCCTCATCTAGAAACCAGCGAATAGTACAATTGATCGAGGGTTCGTGGTTGTGCGTTCACCATGCGTGCAAACTGCCAGACACTTTCCGAGGGCGTCCTGCCAACTATTTCCAGCTGTCAGGTATTAGCGCTCCGCGGTCTCTCCACTCAACATTTTCAACGAGCGAAAAATTGGGAATGCCCTCCCACATTTCTGGTTCCGCGTGTTCGAGCAGAATTATCTGAAGTCCTCCATTGGTTCTCGTAACTGCATCAGAGAGCGCAAGAAAGAGCCGCTTAAGCCTACTTATATCATCGGAGCGAGTTCGGATTAGCTCTTGCGTTTTCTTGCCCCCCTTTTTTCCTAGGCCCTCGGGAAAATAAGCTTGGCTCGGCTGATCGAATACAATGAATTTCGGAACGGGATTTTCTGGCACGGTCCTGAAAAATTCGTGCATGGCAAGAAGAGTAGCAATGTGATATCCCATCCAATTGGCAGCGCTTCCGATTTCCCAGAGATAGTCATTTCTTCCTGGCTTATGCGAAACAAGCGTGAGATTTCTTTCATCGATCACCCATTCTTGAGATGAATGCCCAACCTGCATGGCCCGCGCGTAGTGCGCTATACTTTTTGAGATCGATTTGAGCGCCTTCTCAGTCTTTGAGCGAATGCGTTCTGGGTTAATTTTGACTGCCAATAACCTTAGTTCCCTTTCCATCGACTTCACTTCATTCTCAAGAGCAGTAACACCGCCAGCGTCTATAGCGTCCAGTTCTGAACCCAAACGCCCCGTAAATGTGTTGAGAAAATCCCTCCGACTTCCAAGTTCCGCCAGCTCCGCAGAACGCTTTTCCCAATCGTTTAATTGAACATCAATAGCCTGCAACTTATTTTCCGACTCATCGAGCAAACGCTCCAGCCTACGCTTCTCCGCAGTCAATACAGGGGCACCTTGCGAAACAGCTTGAACGGTTTCTCCTAATTTTTTTGCAACGTAGACAAGCCTATCGAATTCACCTTTTCGAGGTTGAGGTCCATTACATATAGGACAGGCAAAATGCTCGGTAAAGTAAGTGTGGAGCCATCCTGCAGGAAATACTCGCGCCGATTGATCTTTTAAGCTTTCAGCATATCCCCCAAATGACTCCGAAACTCGCTCCGTTTTTGATATTTGCCTATTTAAGTCATCGATCTCACGGATTAAAATCTTCTGTGACTTTTGCAATGCGCTGACCTCTGCACGTGCTTTTCTTGTCATGGATCCGAGAGAAGATAAAGCAGGTGTGCTCTTCCAAGTCTTTAAAGCTTCTCGTAGATGCTGAACGAAATCTTGAGGACCCCACTCAACTGTGGGACTAATGCCTTCTGGAATGAGTTCATTCGCTTGTGCGGTGCGAAAGTGAGATCTAAGTCCTGCAACTAGAGATTCCATCGCTCTTTGTTTTAGATCAAGCTCTTCGCGTTTAAGACGCAGCTTCGTCTCAATGATGCGGTATCTTGATTGATAATCTAAAGTTTCCGCATCGACGGCCCCTAGCACGTATGGAAGCACACTTCTAGTCAGCTTCCGTCGATGTTCCCAGAGCTCAGATTTAAAAAACAAAATATTAGGGTTGGCCACAACATTCTGCGGTTGAAAATTGAATGCTGCCATATCTCTGAAACTTGGAGGGCCTTCCGAATCAGACCCTTCTTCTTCAGCGGCACCTCGTTGGGGCAACTTTGCAAGCTTGTCCAAAGCAGAAATTACAGTATCCCTCCTATGAGTCTTGGTAGGCTGATCAGGAATAGATATTCTTTTTCCCTCTACAAACATCATATCAGAGTTTTCTTGGCTCTCGCCTGGATTCAGTCGAGCGCTCAAAATCTGTTTCCCATTTGGCAGCGCCAGAAGGATTCCAAACCATTCTACAGTCTCGCGGACCTTACCAATTGGAATAGCGCACTTTTCGCTTCCTAAGCAGTAGTCTATTATATGAATAATGGAAGACTTTCCCTTTTCGCTCCACCCAGAAATTACCTCGACCCCTTTGCATTTGAAATCAATTCTTCGGATCTCGTTCTGAGGGTTTTTAGGCCACAAGATGATGCTACGAATTTTAATATTCATTTAGAATGTGATGTTCAAATGGCTACAAATCGTTGATAATTGTTCATCGGCCATCCAGTAACCCAAACGATCTGCTGTCCAGAGCATATCGCGAACGGCTGGAGCAAATTTTGAACTTTCAACCCTTTGTCCGCCGGTAGATAAAGTACATGCTTCTGCATTATAAGTAAGCATTCCAAGGCCGAGACCTAGTCCGATTGATGCCAACGTTTGATCAACCATTTCTTCCATTCGCTCCTGCAATCCAACCCCTAAGTTTGGGTGTTCTATAAGTGCGTTCAGGAATCCCCCTCGGAAGTATCTTTTGTGAAGAATACTAACGGTTCGTCTATGGAATACAATCGGCAAAACCAACGCCGCCAAAGGCAGCAGAGGACCAGATCCCCTTTTCTTGTGGAAAGATTCTACAAACTTATTGATACAGCAACACCCAAGCGCAGGGTTTTGCATAATTTCATATATATCATGCACTTGCGTCCGACTTTAGGATTTTTTGATAGTTGGGGTGCCACCCTATTCCGGTGGCATCAGGTTGATTGGCCATCGCGTGATAGGTGCCGCGATTGAGGTAGCTATGTGTGACAGGAAGTTCATCCAACGATATGTTGACTTGCATAGTCTCGTTAAAAATAAACTGACCTGTAAGGTGCTCGGTGGTGGCCGGAGAAATTCGCGCTTTTCTCCAGCAATACTTCCAGTGTGAGCGAAGATTTTCTTTGTATTCCTGAAACCGCTTTTTGGTTATTTCATTTTTCTCTGCTAAGCGTGTGGTTTCTTCGTCTGCTTTCAGATAGTCTAAAATTGCTTCAATGACTAACTCATCTTCTTCATCTCCAAACTCTAGCAATTGAAGCTGTTTTACAAATCTCGCATTTTTCTCGGCGTCAATATCTTCTTGCTCAGCTATTATGTCTTGTGACGCTCGAAGCACAATCTTGCGATTGTAAAATGTGGCTATTAGCCGGTTTGTTTCGGCGCGAAATGTGTCGATGGAAATTTTCAGTGCTTCGTCTGAATTTGAAGTGCTGGATGCCAATTCAAAGTGCTCAAATAAAGCGTCAGTGAGCCATCCAATGAGTCCTCGAACAACGGGATCCCGAATGTTTTTTTCCACGTTTAGTTTGTTTGCCAGTTCTTCCCTGCTGTCCGAACACGAGTCGTCTGTCACTGTAATTCGCGCTATCAGCATCCGAAGTTTCTCCAGAGGCCAAGCCGCTACGATTTCTGCATATTCTTTTACTTCATCGACAGGTGCTTTGGCGATCTTCAAAACTTCTTTGACAATTTTTTCGTTCTCACGGTCCGCACTGCACGCTTTAAGCATAGAGGCTATTCCAGTTTTTACCGGGAAGGTCGATACTAAATGGAAGTCAGCTAACTCAAGACTTACTTCTTTGTCATCAATAAGCCCAATCCATATGCTAAGAGTTTTCCAGAAATTTTTGCTGCCGTCAGGGACCGGATTCCGACAGAATGATAGCTTGTCTTGCTCCAAAATTTTTGTTCCATCTGCAAATTCGACCACGACATCGTCCAGCGTTTCAATCGAAACGAAGGTGCCGTCTTTAGCGCCAGCCATTCTAGTCAGTGCACGAACTATCTGGAATAAAAAGCCCGCCATTGCAGCTTTTGCTGAATGAATTTCGGAGGTTTTGCGATGTGGAGGCTGCGGCATCTTTGGCCTAATATTTAGCCAAACTTGGAGCGGCTTCCCCTCAGAGTCAAACCTACAAAAATAGGACAGAATTACAGTCATTTACATGTTCATTACTGCTTACAACTTCACCGTGTTCGAAAGAACTCCATACAATGCGGCAGATGCCCGGGTGATAATCACCACGAACTTTTAATTCGCGAAAATCAGTTGTCAATGTCCAGCTGTTGAACAGAGATCTTTTTCAAGACTCACGGTCACGCGCTCGGAATGCTACCAAGACATCTGAGCCGTCTATAATAAGCTCAAAACATGGTAACGCGCCTGCATGGGAGATCTAAGCCTTAGGTATGCTTGTAGAGACGAGGGCGGGAATAGAACCCGTGCCTTACCCCTTTGCTAGCTCGCCGTTCTTGAATGGAGATACGGGGATGGTAGCCGACGCGGAGAGGCTACGCAGCCGCGAAGCGAATCTCCGCGCTCCCTTCGCGTGCTTTCGATGCTTCACTCTCCCGTGTTTGCGCTCCTTTCCCCGTTACTCTTTCCCTGTCTGGGCTCATGCCTGAAACAGGCTGGCAAACTCCCATGCAGAAGAGAATGACAACCGATGGATGCCCTGGAGGCCGACGGTGGTGGTGAGGCGGCCGTCCGCGACGCCGCTGACGGGCCTTTCGACTTTGTTGAAACGGAGGGTCATGCGCGTGAGCATCTCGGAGGGGAGGACGGTTTCGAGGCTGAAGGGGGTGGAGCTCTGTGCGAGCAAGACGTGATCTGAACCGGTCCAGTTGAGGGCGCGCAGCCAGGGGTGGAGCTGGACGCCGAGGTCGAGGATCTCGAAGGCCCGCCGCCCCTGACGCTCTGCGGGAGGGTAGAGATCGGGGTGCTCGGCGATGAAGTCATCGACCGTGAGGATGGCCCTGATGCGTATCTGGGAGAGGATGTGAAGGGCGCCGTCTCGAACGGCAACGGGATAGATGATCTCTCCGGCCTTGACGCCGGCGCGGATGAAACTGGGCTGGGTGGTGTGAGGGCCGCCAAAGAGGAAGTCGATGCTCCTGCCGATGAGGTCGTGCTTCCGGGCGATCCTGATGCGGTCGCTGTTCCAAAGCACGGTGTAGGCATTGCTCATATCACCCAGTGAGGTGAGAGAGTTAGATCATGGTTCGCACTTTTGCCAGAGCTTCGTAATGCTTTGGCCTGAGGAAGGAGCCTGGGACGTGGGAGATGGCGAGGTTTGCCGCGCAGGGTGCGGTGGTGGGGCAACCCCAATGTGGCTGCGAGTGGGGAGATGGGGGGCGAGTGGCGGTGCCATGCCTTGAGAGCGGGACGCAGAGTGGGGCGGCCTGCGGCGCTATGGCGGAGGAGACGCCCGTTCTTTGCCAAGGAAACACTGATTTAACAACGCAGAGATTAGAAGACCGCAGAGATGAGGCCTGAAAGTCAATGCTCTGCGGTTTCCAAACTGCTCCGCGTTCATTTGTTCAGTGCTTCCTTATAGACCAGTTCTAGCTACGAAGGGCAGGCATGCTGGGGCCGGGCGGCGTGTGGAGGGGGGCTGGGTTTGCTGACTGGATTGGATGCCGGAGCCCAGGGGAGCACTCGCTAAAGCTTCCTCCTTCGCTCTACGAGCTTCGGAGGACACGCGGCATTCCTGGGCTGAAAGACGAAGGCCGTTGGCCTTCAAGACGAGGGTGTCGGTCTGTAATGCGAGTTTCAATCGAGCGCCGGCGAGCGACTGAGTGAGTGATCAACGGGCAGCAGAGCTGCGGAGAGCAGAAGCGGACAGGAGTGTCCGCGCTCCCTTTGATTGCTGAAGAGCAGAAGCGGACAAGAGTGTCCGCGCTCCCTTCGAGGGCTTTCTGCGGTGAAACGCTTGTGGGGGTGGAGTGGAGGCGAGGGCGGGAATTGAACCCGCGCCTGCCGGTTTTGCAGACCCGTGCATTACCACTTTGCTACCTCGCCGTTCTCGAATTGCGAAGGCGGCGAAGCATGCTGAGCGTGCGTTCAGGCTGCAGAGCGGGCAGGCTTTTTGGCGGTGGGGCGGGCAGGCCTGACGGACATGCGGAGGCCGAGGGAGCCGAGGACGCTCTGGAAGGTGCGCAGGCGCGGGTTTCCCTGAGGTGAGAGGGCCTCGTGCAGGGCCTGGCGGCTGACTTCTGTTTTGCGTGCGAGAGAGGCGAGGCCGCCCTGGGCCTGGGCGACGAGGCGCAGGGTGTCGAGCAGCATGTCGATGTCGTTGTCCTGCTCGAACTCTTCGAGGGCGAGCTTGATGGCGTATCTGGCGCGCTTGGGGTCGCTGAGGTGCCGGAGCCTGACTTCATCGTGGGAGAGGGTGCTGGTTTTTTTGGATGCTTTCATGGATGGTCCTCCAAGTATGTTTTCCAGTATTGGCGGGCTTGTTTGATGTCTTTGCTCTGGGTGGATTTGTCTCCGCCGGCGAGGAGGATGATGGTCCTGCCCCTGTGCTGGCCGAAGTAAACCCGGTAGCCGGGTCCGAAAAAAAGACGCAGTTCGTAGAGGCTGGGAGCGAGAGCTTTGCAGTCGCCAAACTGCCCTTTTTTCATGCGGGCTACGCGTGAGGAAATGCGTTCCTGCATCTTCCAGTCGAGAGATTCCAACCAGTCGAGGTAGGGGCTTTCATCTGAGGCGTGCCGGAAGATGAGGACTTCGTATGAACCGGGTTGAAGCACAGCGGAGGTGGTAGAGCGACCGCCTCATATGTAAACTAAACTTGACGCATGGTCAAGCGGACTGCGTTTGTTGAAAAGCAGCCAGACTGGCCGGTTATTCTGACTCTGGAGCGAGTTCAAACATCGCGATACAATGTTTGAGGTCCACCTGGCAGTAGATTCCCGGATGCACTCTCAGCTCGCGGGCGCGTTTCCACGTAGGCGCAAACAAGAGAGGGGCGTGGCAGACAGGGCAGAGCAAGCGCAGGGATTCTGGCGGCAGCAGCAAAATGCGATTCAAAAAGGCTGGGTCTGACTGATAGACGAGTTCTTCCACCGGGATGGCAGCCATGTTGTCGGGAAGTGGAGGCGAGGGCGGGAATTGAACCCGCGCATACCGGTTTTGCAGACCAGTGCATTACCACTTTGCTACCTCGCCGTTCTCGAATTGAGAGCCAGGGATGTTAGCAGGGGTGGGAGGGCTGTCAAGGACGGGGGACGTAGAGGGAGTTTCAAGTTTAAGGTTTCAAGTTTTAAGTTGGCCGGAGGCGGTGGGGCGCTGACGCGCCGTTTACGATAGCTGAACGATAGCTGAACGATAGCTGAACGATAGCTGAACGATTGCTGACGGTGGTTGACGGTGGTTTTTGAGAGCGGCTGGGAGGGCTTTGGTGACGGGGCAGGAATGGCCCGCTTACGGATGGTGGCGCTGAGACGTGGATGGATGGATGCTGGGGGGGGAGGAGGA
>APMI01002184.1_pt1 | contig 72696 bp, 57 predicted proteins | sample 667938 | NCBI WGS metagenome assembly APMI01 (sample SAMN01084076, study PRJNA167559) | wastewater metagenome | biome: Wastewater | place: Denmark: Ejby Moelle, Odense | collected 2011-11-28 | reverse complement strand
GCGGAAGGTGATGAAAGTTGGAATGGTGCAAAGGGCTTTGTCCATGATGCGGCGAAGGCACACTTTAATGATTTGTTTGCGGGACAAACCGCCTACCTTTGTGGTCCGCCACCAATGATAGACGCTTGCATCACCGCATTAATGCGTGGTCGCCTTTTTGAGCGTGACATCTTCACCGAGAAATTCTTAACTCAAAATGATGCCGCGCAATCAAAATCACCATTGTTCAAAAGAATCTGATAATATAGCGAAATGACAAAAACTTGGTTTATTACCGGAACATCATCCGGCTTTGGCAGACTGATTACCGAAAAATTACTTGTACGCGGTGACAGTGTCGCCGCGACTTTGCGTAAGAAAGATGCACTTGATGATTTGTTGCGACAATATCCGCAACAATTAAAAACCTATGCCCTTGATGTAAATAATGAGGCGCAAACCAATGATGTTGCGGCCCAAGCTATCAAAGATTTTGGTAAAATTGATATTGTGATTGCCAATGCGGGATATGCCCTAAGTGGTGCAATTGAAGAAGCAACCGCAGAGCAGATTTCAGCACAGTTTCAAACCAATATTATGGGTTCATTATTTACAATCCGTGCTTTTTTACCACACTTCCGTGAAACTGGTGGTGGCAAGATTTTGCAATTATCATCAATGGGTGGGCATGTTGCCTTTGCCGGAATGGGATATTATCAAGCGACAAAATGGGCGATGGAATGTTTAATCGAAAGCCTTATCGCCGAGGTGGAAAATTTCAATATCCAAGCATGTCTTATCGAGCCGGGTGCCGCTGAAACCTCATTCGGTAATGCCTCAATGCAACATGCAAAGGCCATGGAAGAATACGAAAATACACCAGTTGGTGCAATGCGCGAGCGGCGTAAAAGCGGTAATATGCCACGACCTAATGATCCAGATAAAATTGCGCAAGCAATGATTGATTGTGCCGATAGTGCGCAAATGCCAAAACGCTTGGCGCTTGGTACTGATGCCTATGATAAAATAAAGGCCGCTTTATTATCTCGCTTAGAGGATTTGGAGAAAAATAAAGAAGTTACTTTGTCAGTTGCAAAATAACTACATTTCATACGCTGGCATTTTTGTTGAATCCTCAAAACCTGTTAAGGCTTCTTGAAAAGTATTCGAATTTTTTAAAACATCGCCAATTATCAAGATTTCTGGTCTGTCATATTCAATATCGGAAAAAGCTTGTGGGATTTTCGCAATATTTGTTATTATATTACGTTGTCCCTGTCTTGTGGCATCAATTATAATTGCCGCTGGGGTTTCGGGCAAAAGCCCGCTTTGAATTACTTTTTGAACAAATTGATTGATTGTATGACGTGGCATATAAACAAATGTCGTTGTGTGTTTGTCGGCAATTGCGTCAAAATTGATGCCATCTGGCAATGTGCCATTTTTACCTGAACCAGTTATATATTGCACCTTGTGCGAATATTCACGGTCTGTCATGGATATGCCAAGGCTTGCGGCAACCCCTTGAGCTGTGGTGATGCCGGGAATTAATTTAATTGGAATACCTTCTGCTTCGCATGCCTTTATTTCCTCGGTCGCGCGTCCAAAAACCAAAACGTCACCGCCTTTTAAACGCACCACATTTTTACCGGCCTTGGCATGGTCAATCATGGTTTGAATTATTGATGCTTGGGTGTTTGATGGTTTATGACCACGCTTTCCAACAGATATAATATCTGCTTCGCGGCGCACAAAATCAATTATATCTTGTGAAACAAGGTCATCAACTAAAACCACATCTGCCGCTTGCAAGGCGCGTAACGCACCGATGGTTAGTAATTCTGGATTTCCAGGGCCCGCACCAACCAAGCAAACATTACCTTCGCTCTTTGGGGTTTGGCTAATTAGTGTTTCAAGCAAGCCATCATCTGGCTCTTGCCCTTTGGCATCAAGTGCTTTTTTAGCAAACCTATGCCAAAAATCACGTTTTTGCTTGCTATCAAGATTTGATTTTTTAATTGTTGGTCGCCAATCGGCGGCGGTTTTAAGCCAATTTGCAATTTTCTGTGGCAGCATTGTTTCCAATCGCCCGCGTAATTCTTGCCCCAATGCAGGTGACGCGCCATCGGTCGAAATTCCGATAACAAGTGGTGAACGGTTAACAATCGCACCAAAAGTAAAATCACAAAATTCTGGTTTATCAATAATATTTACAAGGACAGAATTTTTACGTGCCGCAGCCACAAATGCAACGGCATCATCATTTGATACAGATTGGCAAACCGCGAGTGCGCGATTTTGAAAATCACCATCCACCCATTTTCTTTCATGTAGGATTACATTTTCAATTTTATCAAAAACCCTTTTGTGTTCTTGATTAATTTCTACACCAAGAAATAGGTCGATATGCGCACCTGTGGCAGCAAGTAATTCTGCTTTCCACATCGCCCCTACTTCATGCCCTGCAACAATAATGCGGCGATTTTGTAATTTATGAAAAAGTGGCAGATTTGCCAAATCTTGCATTTTTTGGTGGGATATAGGTTTGGGGATGCGGATTTGTGTCATATTCCATACCCATCAATATTATTTTCATCATCGGCATGAACTAGATTTTTGCTTTTTTCATAAGCGCTGAAATGCAATAATTGTACGAATGGCTTGAGAAGAAGTTCTAGTAAAGCCGAAAGCATTGAAACATCTATCCGGTGCGTTACCAACAACACGATAAAGAATGTCGCCACTGCCGAAAACGGATACCATGATTTTACGTAATTAAGGACTTCTGATTTATCGGCATTATCGGGAAGAAGACGTTGGATAAATTGTTCAATTGCCTCATAGGTTCCGGTTTTTGCTATCTTGGCAGTTTTCACCATACCAAGGGCGATGGTTTCATTGGTGAATTTATCAATTAGAATAAATGCGCCTAAATCACGGTTGTTTTTATAAGTATCAACCAACAAAGGTTTTGAAAGCCTGACTTCAACTTCGGCAACACCATTCATTGCAAGACGTTCAATCTCTTTATTTTTTAGATTATCGAAATCAAAACCTTTACCCAAAGAAACTACATATGCGTTTATTTCACTTGTGGCATTTTTGATAAGATATTCTTTGTTAAGTGATAATGGGGTTGCAGAGCACCATAAAACATCAGCTGTAAATCCGGTTTTTGGGCGTAACTCAGTTTTTGCTGATGAGATGATGTCACCGCGTGAAACGTCAATTTCGTCATCTAGGGTAAGCGTTACCGACTGCCCCTTTTGTGCTTTTTGAATGTCGCCGTCATAGGTAACAATTCTGGCAACATTGGCGGTTTGACCACTTGATGAAACCCTGATTTTATCACCAATCTTAATGTCACCGCCCGTTACAAATCCAGAGAACCCCCTGAAATCAAGATTCGGGCGATTTACCCATTGCACGGGAAAGTGAAAATGCGGGCTTTCTGTGGATTTAATCTCTATGGTTTCAAGATAATTAATTAGGCTTTGCCCGTGATACCAAGCCATATTATCACTTTTTAAAAGGATGTTTTCACCATTTTTTGCCGCCAGTGGGATTGCATAAACCTCATCAAAGCCAAAAACCGATGAATGCGACAGGAAATCCGCTTTGATTTCATCAAATTTTTGTTGTGAATAATCGACTAAATCCATTTTATTAATCGCCAAAATTACTTTTTTAACCCCCATCAAAGAGGTGATAAGAGCATGGCGGCGGGTTTGCGCTAAAACGCCTTTGCGGGCGTCTATTAAAATGATTGCAAGTTCTGCATTTGATGCGCCATTTGCCATATTGCGTGTATATTGCTCATGCCCAGGGGTATCGGCAACAATAAAGGCGCGTTTAGCGGTACGAAAGTAGCGATAGGCGACATCGATCGTGATGCCTTGTTCACGCTCTGCGGCAAGGCCATCAACTAAAAGTGCGTAGTCACGTTCTTGCCCAATTGTGCCGAATTTTTTGCTAGCCTCATCCAAAGCCTCAATTTGGTCATCAAATACCTGTCCGGCATCATAAAGCATCCGCCCGATAAGGGTTGATTTCCCATCATCCACAGAGCCACAGGTTATAAAACGCAAAAGCCCAATTTGGTTTAGAGGCTCTGCATTTGCGATAATTTCGGATTTTGTATCTAATTTTGTCATGTTTAGAAATATCCTTCGGCTTTTTTCTGTTCCATCGAAGCATTGCCATCATGGTCAATAATTCGCCCTTGACGTTCCGAAACACGGGAATTTCGCATTTCCTCAACGATTTCACTTATTGTCGTGGCGTTTGATTCAACTGCTCCGGTTAGGGGGTAACAGCCAAGGGTGCGGAAACGCACAAGGCGGCTTTCAATTTTTTCGCCATTTTGCAATTCCATGCGGTCATCATCGCGCATGATTAGCGCGCCATCACGTTCAACAATTGGGCGTTCTTTGGCAAAATAAAGCGGAACAACAGGAATGTTTTCACGCTGAATATATGACCAAACATCAAATTCAGTCCAATTGGATAAAGGAAACACCCGAAAGCCTTCGCCCTTGCGTTTGCGCGTATTGAAAAGACGCCACGGTTCAGGGCGTTGATTTTTGGGATCCCACCTATGGCCGGCTGCGCGGAATGAAAAGACACGTTCTTTGGCGCGTGATTTTTCTTCATCGCGGCGCGCTCCACCAAATGCGGCATCAAACCCATATTTATCAAGTGCTTGCTTTAACCCTTGGGTCTTCATAACATCAGTATGAATTCGTGAACCGTGCGTAAATGGATTAATGCCTTGTGCCACACCCTCTTGGTTCATATGTACGATTAATTCAAGTCCAAGACGTTTTGCAGTTTCATCGCGAAATTCAATCATTTCCCGAAATTTCCAACCTGTATCAACATGTAAAAGCGGGAATGGGGGCAATGATGGATAGAATGCCTTCATAGCAAGGTGAAGCATCACCGCAGAATCTTTGCCGATTGAATATAACATGACGGGATTGTCGGTTGCTGCCACAACCTCACGCATAATCATTATGGATTCGGCTTCGAGACGATCAAGATGGGATAATTGCTTGTTCATTTTATGCTTCTTGTATTTGTTTAATTTTGCTTGTTTTTCCGTCTTCAACATGAAGCCCGCATTCTTTTTTGCCTGATAGACTATCTTCCCACCACCAACGTCCGGCGCGTTCATCCTCGCCAGCTTCAATCGCGCGTGTGCACGGGGCGCAACCAATTGAAACAAAGCCTTCATCATGAAGCGGGTTATATGGAATGCCTAATTTGTGAATTTCTTTAACCACTTCGTCGCGGCTATAATCAATCAACGGGTTTATTTTGAAAATTTTACGGGCCTCGTCCTGTTCGATAATTTGAACCGTGGCACGTGATTGCGATTGGTCGGCGCGCAAACCGGTTAACCACGCATCGGCACCAGAAAGTGCACGATTTAAAGGCTCAATTTTACGAATTGCACAGCAGTTTTTGCGTGCATCAACCGAATTATAAAAGCCATTTGTACCATTGGCGCGAACCCATTTGGAAATTGCCTCTGGGTCTGGGTAAAAACCTTTTATTGTAATACCGTATTTATCTTCGGTTTCTTGCCATAGGGCATGGCTTTGATTGAAAAGGCGACCTGTATCAAGGGTGACAATTTCAATATCAAGTTTTTGACTTGCTATATGGTGAGTTAAAAGCTGATCCTCAATTCCCAGTGATGTAGTGAATATAATTTGACCATCAATATTTTCGCGAATGGCTTTTAGGCGCTCTGCAAGTTTTAATTCAATATAATTCATGATTTATTCGCCCATCTTGCGGCAATAATTGATTGTTTGTGCCCGTCTTGTTGATAGGTTTTGGAAAAGGTTTTTAATGCCGCAAACCATTGTTCTTTGGGTTGACGGTTTAGTTGTTCTTGGCTGATTTCAACCTCATCAAAACCAACATCAATGCTTTCGGCAAATTGGTCGGGAATTAAAGGCCCAATTGCGCGCAAGCGCCCCGCAAAACCCAAATTCCTTAGGCGTTTAGCAAGTGTAAAACCGCGCCCATCCGAATATGACGGAAACTCAATGCCCAAAATTTCTGTATTATGATAAAGTGCAAAAATGTTTTCGGCATTATCGGTGTTGGCGATAATAACAATTTCATCATTGCCATTTTTTATTTGGCCTTCTTTGGAAATTATTGGCATTACACAACCTCCCGCATTTCATAGGCGAGGCGGAAATCATTAATGCCTACACGTCGATATGTTTCGATAAAGGTCTCACCTTTATGGCGAAGGTTTTTATAGGTGTTGACAATCCTTTCGACGGCTGCCGGAACTTCTTCGGCATCAATCCCTGGGCCAAGGCGCTCACCAATTGCCATGTTTTCACCTGCGTCGCCGCCAATGGTGATTTGGTAATTCTCACGCCCTGCTTTTTCGAGACCCAAAATACCAATATTTCCAATGTGGTGATGACCACAGGCATTGATGCATCCAGAAATTTTTATTCCCAATGCGCCAATATCTTTTTGTAAATCACTATCGGCAAAGTGTTCAGAAATCGCCTGTGCAATTGGAATGGCACGTGCGGTGGCAAGCGCGCAATAATCAAGCCCAGGGCAGGCGATAATATCACTTATTAAACCAATGTTTGCGGTGGCAAGGCCATGTTCTTTTAGTTTTGTGAACAGTGCCGCAATTCTATCTTTTGCAATATTTGGCAAAACTATGTTTTGCGTATGTGTTATGCGCAGCTCACTAAATGAAAATTCATCAGCAATATCGGCAATGGCATAAAGTTGTTCGGCGGTCGCGTCACCCGGAATGCCGCCGATTGGCTTTAACGAAACCAAAACCGCAAGATAGTCATCATTTTTATGGGCGTAAGTATTGTTTTCAACAAATGCCGCGAGTTCCTTTGATGATTTAATTGCATCTTGTAATACTGCATTTGCATTTTCAATTTTAGGCAAAATAGGCGCTTTGAAATATTCATTTATGCGTGCGATTTCTTGTGGTGGGACATCAATCGCTGAATGATTAGATCTATCATATTCGGCATTAATCTTGGCAATCAATTCATCTTTGCCGGTTTCATTGAGCAGGATTTTTATACGCGCCTTATATTTATTATCACGCCGCCCCTCAGCATTATATACACGCAAAACCGCCTCAAGATAACCAAGCAGATTTTCAATCGGCACAAAATCACGAATTACTTTACCAATAATTGGCGTACGGCCAAGGCCGCCACCGGCAATTACTTTCGCACCCAAAAACCCATCTTTTTTAACAATCTCAAGTCCAATATCATGCGCACGAATTGCCGCACGGTCACTTGCTGCACCCGTAACCGCAATTTTAAACTTACGCGGTAGATATAAAAATTCGGGATGATTGGTTGACCATTGACGGATTAATTCGGCAATTGGTCGCGGGTCGGCGATTTCATCTTTTGCAACACCAGCAAGGTGGTCTGCGGTAACGTTACGGATACAATTGCCAGAGGTTTGCAAGGCGTGCATTTGCACCTTTGCTAAATCATCAAGAATATCACCAACATCTTCTAGTTTGATCCAATTGAACTGGATGTTTTGACGGGTTGTAAAATGCCCATAACCACGATCATATTTATTGGCTATGTCGCCCAAAACCCTCATTTGTGCACTGCTTAACGTGCCATATGGTATAGCAATTCGCAGCATATAGGCATGAAGCTGTAAATACACGCCATTACGCAAACGAAGCGGGCGAAATTCTTCTTCAGTTAAAGAACCATCAAGACGACGTGCAATTTGGCTTTTAAATTGTTCAGTACGCTCTTGCACATATTTGGCGTCAAATTCATCATATCTATACATTTACCACCCCATATTTAATGGTTGGCCCATTTTGTTTTATGCGTTCACGAAAGTGACGAAAGGTAATTTGATTATTTTCATTAATTATAATTTCTTCGATACTGGCATCGACGACAATATTTTTTGCGGTTTCAATTTTTATGGTTTCAATTAGTTGTGCAACTGTGCCATCGTCATTGGCAATAATCGGTGATTTTAATTCTTCCAACCAACCAGATTCGTGCCAATAAAGCACTTTGCCGCTTCTTAAATCGTGTGCCAAAAGAATTGCAGGTAATTTTAATTTCGTGGTCAAATGAATGCCCTTATCAACAATTTGGTGCGTATTATTTTAATAATTGGCGCACATTTAACATTGCCGATTTATTGCTTCAATTTTGAACCATGGATTATCAACCTATAAACACCAACAAATAAAGAATGAGATTCTGTTTGCGTTTTTGCTATATTTCAGGAGATTGTGCGGGGTCTTGCTTTTAAGTTAGGGGAAAAGGTGAGTATTTAGAATTTTATTCTATTTTAATTGGAGGGGGCTTCTAAAAATGTTCAATAATTGCATCTTTTTTTGATGTATATGATGCTTCTAATGCTTCTAATGCTTCTTCGAGTAAATCAAATAAATCTCTGCCAGAACTTGAAACAAAATAATTGCCCATATTGGTAATTGTGTCTGCAATTTTGTCACCCCATGGTGGCCGGGAATTGGGTTCATTTATATCCCAAACGACCGCTGCTGGCGGGAATTTTTCAAGGCACAATCTGGCATCCTTTAGCTCTAATAACGCTTGCTTTGCGTTATTCCAAGCAAGACTTCCTTGATATAACTCATTCATTAAAAGTGGGTACTTGCTGCCCCAACCGTTCGGTTCGCATAACGCACAAATTGATGAGAAAAAAGCATGAATAAAGTCGCCGTTTCCGATTTCATCGGTGATGGCCCCAACAGTAATTCCAATAGACATATATTTTTCCCAAATATAGTGATACAAATTATTTTGAATAATTACTAATTATGTAAATAGATATTATAAATGAAATATAAAAAAGAGTTTACAAAAGAAAAAGCTGATTTTGAAAATTTCTTAATTGAAATGGATGAGCAGTTGGATTGGCTTTTTGCAGAAGCGACAAAATATAATTTCAATTTAAATCTATCAGAACCTTGTTATGAGAAGTTGGAATCCCTTTTTGATTTAATGGTGCAAGGTAAATCCAAAGATGAGATTTCGAAAATAAGCATCACTTTTGCTCGTTTCCTTGGTGAGAATATAAGAACATTGCATGGTGGAAAATGGCATTTATTCCTTGATGATGAAAATAATGTCTATTTCAATACGCCGGTTATTGTCGGTCATTCGCCGATTAAGGATTTGGAGTTTTCACCATTATTTACAATGCGTGCTTATGCATTGCGCAGGAAAAAGGGGACGTTAATTCGTGCCATTGATGCACAAATAAATATTGTATCATTAAACCTTGACGATATACGTGAATAGAGTGTGATTTATAAAAAAGAATTTTCCAAGGCCATTGCCTTTATGGAAATTTGTCGTAATCTGCATTAAATTTGTTATAACAATTTTGATTCAGGGATAAATATGACAAACTCACCCGATTTAAAATCCTATTGGATGCCATTTACCGCCAATCGTCAATTTAAAAACAATCCACGCTTATTGGTTTCCGCAAGTGGGATGTATTACACTTCGCATGATGATCGTAAAGTTTTGGATGGTACAGCCGGTCTTTGGACTGTTAATGCCGGGCATGGGCGCAAAGAAATTGTTGATGCCGTCTCTAAACAGATGTCACAGCTTGATTATGCGCCAAGTTTTCAAATGGGACATCCTGTTGCATTTGAATTTGCCGAAAAGCTAAGCACAATTGCACCCAATGGATTCGGTCATGTTTTCTTTACAAATTCAGGCTCTGAAAGCGTTGAGACAGCATTAAAAATCGCCCTTGCATATCATCAAGCCAAGGGTGATAGTAAACGGGTTCGCCTTATCGGTCGTGAAAAAGCATATCATGGGGTGAATTTTGGTGGGATTTCAGTTGGCGGTCTTGTAAACAACCGCCGAATTTTCCCGACATTGCCATATGTAAGCCACTTGCCACATACATTATTGCCTGAAAATACATTTACCATGGGGCAGCCGGAAAATGGTGGCTTGCTGCTTGCCAAAGATGTGGAGCGCATCGCCGCTTTGCATGGTCCTGAAACTATTGCGGCGGTTATTATTGAGCCTGTTTCCGGTTCGGCAGGGGTTATTATTCCACCAAAAGGGTATCTTGAAGAAATCCGCGCCGCCTGTGACCGCATTGGGTGCTTGTTGATTTTTGACGAAGTTATCACCGGCTATGGTCGTATGGGGAAGCCCTTTGCCAGCCAATATTATAATGTAATGCCCGATATTTTTACGTCTGCCAAAGGGATAAATAATGGCTATTTGCCAATGGGTGCCGTTTTTGCCCATGATAAAATCCATAATGCCTTTATGAATGGGCCAGAGGAATTAATAGAATTATTTCATGGCTATACATGTTCTGGGCACCCGGCGGCATGTGCGGCAGGGTTGGCAACCGTTGATATAATGCAAAAAGAGGGCCTCTATGAGCGCGCGGGCGAATTAGATGAATATTGGCAATCTGCGGCCCACTCTTTAAAGGGTGTTAAAAACGTGGTTGATATTCGTAATGCTGGCCTTATTGCAGGTATTGAGCTTGCACCGCGCGATGGCAAAATTGGCGCGCGTGGCTATGAAGTTTTCACCAAATGCTATGAAAAAGGTGTGCTTATACGTGTTACTGGCGATACGATTGCCTTATCCCCGCCATTAATCATTGATAAATCCCAAATCGATCAATTGTTCCAAACCATAAAGGATATGATTGAGGCAACGGAATAATTATTTTAATTTTGCTGTTTAATTTAAAAGCCTGCAAATAGTAATTGCGGGATTAAAGTTCTATAACTTGCAAATCAAAAAGAACTACAATCTATTGATTGGTCTTTCAAAGATAATATTATTGAAATAATTATTCCATTTTTGGAGATTGTTATGAACAGACGCGAGATTGTTAAAATTGGTGCGGCATCTTTATTCTGCGGTTCAGCATTTGTTAAACCGGCATTCGCGGCAAAAACATTTGAGCTATTGAATGTTTCATATGATCCAACCCGTGAATTTTACACTGCTTATAACAAATTTTTCGCGGCATTCTGGCAAAGTAAAACGGGACAGAATGTTATAATTCGGCAGTCACATGGCGGTTCTGGTAAGCAAGCGCGCGCGGTTATTGATGGCCTTCCCGCCGACGTGGTTACGTTGGCCCTAGCGGCGGACATTGATGAAATCGCAAAACGGTCAAAACGGTTGCCAGAAAATTGGCAATCATTATTGCCCCATAATTCATCGCCTTATGTTTCAACGATTGTATTTTTGGTTCGTAAGGGTAACCCAAAGAAAATCCGTGACTGGGGTGATTTAGTGCGCCCAGGTGTTCAAGTAATTACGCCAAACCCGAAGACATCGGGTGGCGCAAGATGGAATTATCTTGCGGCATATGGATGGGCGCTAAAAGCTTATGGCAACTCACAAAAGGCGATTGAATATCTACATGCACTTTATAAAAATGTTCCGGTGCTTGATACTGGCGCACGGGGTGCAACCAATACATTTGTTGAGCGTGGGATTGGTGATGTTTTGCTTGCATGGGAAAATGAGGCACTACTGGCTTTAAAAGAACTTGAGCCAAATAAGTTTGAAATTATTACGCCGTCAATCTCAATTCTTGCCGAACCGCCGGTTGCTGTTGTTACACGCAACGCAAAGAAGAAAGGCAATGAACAAATTGCAAATATCTATTTAAAAATGCTTTATAGCGAAGAAGCACAAAATATTGCTGCAAAAAATTATTATCGCCCAATTTTGCCAAAAGTTTTTGCCCAATATTCCAAACAATTCCCCAATGTTAAAACCTTTAACATCAATGCGCTAGGTGGTTGGGCAAAGGTGCAGGCACAGCATTTTGCCGATGGCGGCATCTTCGACAATATTATGAAAAAATAGCTTTACCATATAATTTATTGGTATAAATTATCAGAATATTTTTAAATAGGACGATAAAATGGCCAAGGAATTTGACGATATTTATACAGAACCCGAGGATGTGGATCCAAACACTTTGGATAATTTAGGGCCACTCAGTCGTCTTGCAGGTATATGGGAGGGCGTGAAAGGTTCTGATACAAGTCCAAAGGAAGATGGCCCCGAAACCCGAAAATATAAAGAACGCATTGAGTTTCAGGCAATTGACCCACAAGCTAATGGGCCACAGCTTTTTTATGGTTTAAGATACCACGTCATAGTCAACACTGATGAAGAAACAATAGCGTTCCATGATCAAGTTGGTTATTGGTTGTGGGAGCCTGCAACAGGATTGATTTTGCAAACAATAGCAATTCCCCGTGGTTTGGTGGCAATTGCATCTGGTCATGCGAAACCTAATGATAAAACCCTTAAATTAAAGGCGGTTCGTGGCGAAACCGAATATGGAATTTGCGCCACGACTTTCCTTGAAAAAGCATTCAGAACCGAATCTTACGAAATTGAAATTACGTTCCACGATGATGGTACGTGGTCTTATGTTTCTGATACTATGCTACGAGTACAGGGACAAAAAGAGCTTTTTCGTCACCATGATGAGAATTGTTTAAAGCAGGTTGGCAAGCCAAAACCCAACCCGATGGTTTTGGCTGAAGAATAACTTAAAACAAGCCGAAAACCTCACCCTTTTCATCAATTCCGATTAATTCTGCGGCGGGATGTCTTGGTAATCCTGGCATAGTCATTATGTCCCCGCAGATTGCGACTATAAACCCTGCACCTGCGGAAAGGCGAAGTTCGCGCACCTCTAGCGAATGTCCAATCGGCGCACCAAGTTTTTTCGGGTCGCTTGAAAATGAATATTGGGTTTTGGCAACACAAACCGGAAGTTTGCCAAAGCCAAGATCATCGATTTCTTGAAAGCGTGCCTTTATTTTGGCGTCATACTTTAAACCATCGGCATGATAAATTTCGCGTGCAATAGTTTCGAGTTTTTCTTCAATGCTTTGGTTATCATTGTAAAGAGTGTGGAATTTATTATTTCCACTTTCGGCACTTTCAATAACACGGTTTGCAAGCTCTATTGCACCTTTCCCACCGTGGCGCCAATGATCGCAGAAAATTGCGTCAAGACCAAGTTGCTCACGGCAAATTTTATGCAATGCATCAATTTCACCTTGGCTGTCGGTAATAAAATGGTTTATCGCAATTATTGGTTCTATGCCAAATTTGCGAATGTTTTGAATGTGGCGTTCAAGATTTTTTGCACCGGTTTGAAGTGCGGCAATGTTTTCTTGTCCTAATAATTTTTTATCAACCCCGCCATGCATTTTAAGGGCGCGAATTGTGGCAACCAATACAACTGCATCGGGTTTTAGTCCTGATTTGCGGCATTTAATGTCAAAGAATTTTTCCGCACCCAAATCAGCACCAAAACCTGCTTCGGTAACAACATAATCAGCAAGCTTCATGGCCGAACGTGTCGCAATTACGGAATTGCAGCCGTGGGCAATATTGGCGAATGGGCCGCCATGCACCAGTGCCGGCGTTCCTTCTAATGTTTGCACTAAATTGGGGGAAAGTGCGTTTCTCAATAAAACCGCCATTGCCCCTTGGGCATTTAAATCGCGGGCGTAAACTGGCGTTTTATCGCGGCGATAGCCAATAATTATGTTGCCAATTCTTTCGGTTAAGTCTTCAATATCTTTGGCAAGGCAAAAGATAGCCATGATTTCAGACGCCACAGTAATATCAAAACCATCTTCACGCGGGAAACCATTATTAACCCCGCCCAAGGAGGAAACAATATTGCGCAAGGCGCGGTCGTTCATATCAACTACACGCCGCCAATAAATGCGGCGTATATCAATCCCCAATTCATTCCCCCAATGAATGTGATTGTCAATCATTGCCGCCAAAAGATTATGGGCAGAGCTTATGGCATGAAAATCACCAGTAAAATGAAGATTAATATCCTCCATCGGCATTATTTGCGCATAGCCACCACCCGTTGCCCCACCTTTTGTGCCAAAGCATGGTCCTAGTGATGGCTCTCTTAATGCGAGCATGGTTTTTTTGCCCAAAAGAGATAAACCATCACCAAGGCCGATTGTGGTTGTGGTTTTACCTTCGCCCGCAGGTGTTGGATTAATTGCCGTCACCAATACAAGTTTTGCATTGGGGTTATCGGGCAGGGAATTAAGGTAATCAAGCCCAATTTTTGCGATATATTTGCCGTGTGGCGATACCGCAGCTTCATCAATTCCAACATTTTTTGCAATTTTTGAAATAAGATTTATTTTTGCTTTGTGGGCAATCTCTATATCGGTTGCCATGTATTCCCCGCGTAACATTAAATAAAATCTACTAAATTTATCTTTGCCCTTAAGGTCAAGAAAATTTATTAGTAATTTAATTGGTCATATTTCCAACATAGAATAAATTATTCTAAAAATGTTGTGTGAAATAGCAATTTGTCAATGTATTTGCCGGTTTTTATAAAATAAGCGAATGTTTATAAGATGGGCAACATTGTAAACAGTATGATTATTAAGATAATATGGCGGTAATTGTATAAAGCAGCGGCATGTGTCAAACTGTTGCGAATCTTCTAATTGCCGCATTTGTGTACGGCAGTGGATTAAAGGGATATTTTTGGTGCCAGCTGAGATTAGCAGTCAAGATGGTTTTATTGCCCCAAAGGCGTTTCGTAGAACGCGGGTTATACCCGGTTTTACAATGAGCCTTGGCATTACAATATTCTTCGTTTCTGTGATTGTAATTATACCATTATTAGCGCTTTTGATGCGGCCATGGGAAAATGGATTTTCAGGATTTATCGATACACTTTTTGATAAACGCGTTTTTGCTGCCCTTAAAATAAGTTTTTTATGTTCGCTATTGGCGGCATTGGTCAATTTATTTGTCGGCGTTTTGATTGCTTGGGTTTTGGTGCGTTATGACTTTCCAGGCAAAAAGTTGGTTGATGCCTTTATTGACATGCCTTTTGCTTTACCGACAGCGGTATCTGGCATTGCTCTTTCAGCAATTTATGCCCCAAATGGTTGGATAGGTGGGTTTTTTGATGATTTTGGAATCAAGATTGCTTATTCACCTATTGGTATTTTCATTGCGCTTGTTTTTATTGGCTTGCCATTCATTGTTCGTTCCGTGCAACCAGTGCTTTCAGAGTTAGAGGCCGAAGTTGAAGAGGCGGCAGAGACCTTGGGTGCAAGCCCACTCCAAACTTTTAATCATGTGATTTTACCTGCAATAATGCCGGCACTGCTTAGCGGTTTTTCATTGGCATTTGCGCGCGGTATGGGTGAATATGGTAGTGTTATTTTCATTGCCGGCAATATTCCATATGTTTCAGAGATTGCGCCTTTGCTTATTGTCGTAAAACTTGAAGAATATGATTATGCTGGTGCGGCAAGCGTTGGGATTGGAATGTTGATGATTTCTTTTGCCATTCTTTTTGCACTTAATCTTACACAACGCTATTTTGCGAAAAAGGGGCTGTGATGCGTAGAAAATCTGCAAAAAGCCCGCAAAATATTGCCGATTATACGCTTATATTGTTTGCGTTTTTTTGGATGGCGTTGATAATTTTCTTACCTCTTGCCAGTGTGTTATTTAATGCATTCAAGGGTGGTGTTTCAAAATATCTTGAAACCTTTGCGGATCCAGATGCAATGGATGCTCTTAAACTAACCTTATTGGTTACGGCGATTGTTTTACCTTTGAATATTGTTTTTGGTATTGCGTCTGCATGGGCGATTACGCGGTTTGAATTTGTTGGTAAAACCATACTTTTAAGCATAATTGATTTACCGTTTTCATTATCACCAGTAATTTCTGGTCTGGTTTGGGTTTTGATGTTTGGCGCACAAGGATGGTTTGGTGAATTCTTGCAGGCGCATGACATCGACGTTATTTATGCTTTACCCGGAATTGTTTTGGCAACGCTTTTGGTAACATTGCCGTTTGTTGCGCGCGAATTAATTCCGCTTATGGATGATAATGGCACCGATGAAGAGGTTGCTGCGGTAACTCTTGGTGCTTCTGGTTGGGATGTTTTCTTTCGCATCACATTACCAAACATAAAATGGGCGCTTTTGTATGGTGTATTGCTTTGTATGGCACGTGCAATGGGCGAGTTTGGCGCGGTCTCTGTGGTTTCTGGGCATATTCGCGGCCTTACCAACACTTTGCCGCTTCATATCGAAGTTGCATATAATGAATATAATACAATTGGTGCCTTTGGCGCGGCAACGATTTTGGTTGGTCTTGCCTTTGTGACATTGGCGATTAAAACAATTCTTGAATGGCGTTATGCGGACGAATTATCGGCACAACATAGGCATTAAAAGGCAAATATCAGAGAGAAATATGGCTTTAACAATCAATAATCTTAGCAAACAATTTGCCGGTTTTGCCGCCCTTAATGATATTAGCTTTTCTGTAAAAGAGGGTGAGTTTATCGCACTTTTGGGGCCGTCTGGTTCAGGTAAAACCACGCTTTTGCGAATGTTAGCGGGTCTTGATTACCCTGATAAAGGCACAATTGATTTCAAGGGGCAAAATTATTTATCGCTGCCGGTAAAAGAACGTAAAATCGGGATGGTTTTTCAATCATACGCCTTGTTTAGGCATATGACAGTGGCCAAGAATATTGCCTTTGGTCTTGAGATGCGGGGTAAAAATAAACCCAAACGTGAAGAGATAAATGAAACCATTACACGTCTTTTGAAATTGGTACAGCTTGAAGGTTTTGAAAAACGCTATCCCGCACAACTTTCTGGCGGGCAAAGGCAGCGTGTAGCATTGGCGCGCGCGCTTGCCATTAACCCAAGTTTGTTATTGCTTGATGAGCCATTTGGTGCACTAGATGCCATGGTGCGCAAAGAGTTACGTCGCTGGCTGCGCCATATTCATGATGAAACAGGTTTAACAACAATTTTTGTAACCCATGACCAAGAAGAGGCATTGGATCTTGCTGATAGGATTGTTTTATTAGAAGGCGGAAAAATCGCACAATATGATACCGCTGATAAAATTATAAACCATCCAAAAAGCGAATTTGTTTTTGACTTTGTTGGCTCGGGTAATGCGGCAGATGCCGACATAAAAGGCGAAATAGCAAGCATAAATGGTTGCGAATTTCCCGTGGTTAATTTGACGAATTTTTCGGGGCGTCAAAAGGTTAAATTCCGTAATTATGATGCACTTATATCGAATGAAGAAAAGGGTATAAAGGCGCAATTAACAGGGATTTTTGCAAGCACTGGATTCTTGCGGTTTGAAGCAATTGATAATGGTGGGCATCATCTTGAAATCATTATACCTGAGCGTAATTTTGATCATTCTTTAAAGGTTGGTGACCGCGTGGGGATTTTGCCGCAAAAGGCATATTTGTTTTAAAGCATGACCTTTCAAACTGGTATGTAAAAAATAAAAAGCTGTAAAACCATTTGACTTAAAAGAAAAAATATAAGTTATTTTGTGCAAAAACGGAGTGGGACATGCACAAAATTACGCGGCGAAGCCTTATCAAAACCTCGGCTGCTTTTGCAGGTGGTGCATTATATTCCCCCGCTTTTGCGGCATCTTTAGTACCGGCGCAAGATTTTTTGAGCCGGCAAATTGGCAATCTGGTAAAATCATTTTCATTTAAAATAAAACCATCCAGCCAACCTTTTTATGAGGTTAGTGTTAGCGGCGGTAATGCGAATATTGTTGCCAGTGATAATGTTGCCCTTTGTAAAGGTGCTTATAAATATTTATCGGATAATGGCATTTTACATACAAGTTGGGAAGGGGATAATAAAAACCTACCCGTAAATTTACCCGATTATCAAAGCGGAAAAGTGCCAACGCCGTTTATAAATCGCGCCTATCTGAATGTTTGTGCTTATGGCTATACAATGCCTTATTGGGATTGGGCACGTTGGGAAAAAGAAATCGATTATATGGCGTCGCGCGGAATTAATATGCCGCTTGCGATGGAAGGGCAGGAATATGTTTGGCGCCTACTTTGGCAAGAAGAAGGGCTAAGCGATAACGAGCTTGATTCATATTTTTGTGGCCCGCCATTTTTGCCTTGGGCGCGGATGGGGAATATCGAAAGTTATTATGGGAATGCCCCGCGTTCTTATCAAATTAAAAAGCGTGATATTCAAAAGAAAATTCTAAAACGTATGCGTGATTTGGGGATGTCACCAATTTTGCCTGCATTTGCGGGCTATGTTCCAAAAGCTTGGGCGCAAAAATATAAATCTGCGGATGCGATGCAAATGGTGCCGTGGGGTGGTTTTCATGAAACTTGGTGGCTTAACCCCAATGATGAAAATTTTGCCAGACTGTCAAAAAGATTTATTGAACTTTATACAAAAACCTTTGGGGGCGGTGAATATTATCTTGCCGATTCATTTAATGAAATGCGCCCGCCTGTGAAAGCGGGCGAGGATAAGAATACGGTTCTAAAAGCTTATGGTAAAAAACTATATGATGCCATTAGCAATGCAAAGCCAAATGCAACCTGGGTTATGCAGGGGTGGTTATTCGAGTTTGAGCCTGACTATTGGACGCCTGATTCTGTTCGCGCGTATTTGGAAGCGGTTCCAGATAACAAGGTTATGGTTCTTGATATTGGCAATGACTATACGCGCGATACGTGGCGCAATGACAAAGCCTTTTACGGTAAAAAGTGGATATTTGGTTATATCCATAATTTTGGTGGCAATAATGCACTATTTGGCGATTTTGATCTTTATGAAAAAGATTTAGGTGTCCTTGAAAATGATCCGACCAAAGGAAATCTTGCGGGTTTTGGCGTTTTTCCTGAGGGGCTAAATACCAATTCAATCGCATATGATTATATGTTTGAAATGGCTTGGAAACAGCCATCTGAAACACGTGATAGTTTTTTATCAAAGCATTTCCTTGCCCGCTATTCAAAGACAGATGATGCCCTTGAGGCGGCATGGAAAACTTTGATTGATGCATGCTACCAAACACGGAATTGGAAACGTGCATGGTGGCGCGGTGGTTTTGGTACCTATTTATTCATGAAAAAGCCGCGTGCCGATTTGTGGGATTATGATGGGCCGCAATATGATGTTAATAAAATTAAATCTGCGCTAGAAGCTTTTCTGAATGTGTTTGAAAAATACAAACATTCAAAATTATTCATAAATGATGTCGTGAATAGTGTTCGTCATTGGGGGCTTTTGAATATTGATTATGAATTAATCAAAGCGACCAAAGCCGGCAAAGATAAAAATATTACGCAAATTGATACTTCGCTTTTGAAAATAAATGAAATGGCAATTCGCCTTGACGATATTTCCGCCTATGTCGGGCAAAGCCTTGATAATTGGCGTAAAGAGGCGCGCGACTTTGGTGATACAAAATCTGAAAAAGATTATTATGAAAAAAGCGCAATTACCCAGGTTACAGTTTGGGGCGGTGATAATGTGCTTGATGATTATGCTTCAAAAGCATGGCGCGGGTTAATCAAGGATTATTACTTGCCAAGGTGGCAAAAACTATTTGCCCAATTAAAGCAAGATATTGAAACAGGTTCAGAGTTTGACCAGGAAAAATTCAAGGCCGCAATCAATAAGTGGGATCATGAATGGATTGATAACCCGCCAATGATTCAAATGCAAAAATCAGGCCTGGATATTGCTGAATTAGAACAAATTTTGACAATTTTTTAGAGGGCGGTAAATGCGTCTTAAATCGCTTGATGTTTTTCGTGGAATGACAATATTTCTAATGATTATTGTCAATAATATAAATGATTTAGGTGCAGAGGCAAAAGCCTTTAGTATCTTTGATCATGCGCCTTGGTTTGGTTTTACTTTTGCCGATATCGTTTTCCCTTCATTCTTGTTTGCGATGGGAACATCTTTTGCGCTTACTAATGCCAATAAATTGAATGATGGGCAATATTTTACCAAACTTATCAAACGCACGCTGGTTTTATATATAATTGGCGTTTTGTTATTCTTGTTTCCATTCTATCATTATGATGAAAATGGTGTTTTGAAAATTTTTGATTTAAGTCATGCAAGGGTTTTGGGCGTTTTGCAGCGAATTGCGCTTTGTTATTTGCTTGCCGGTATTTTAATTCGATATTTTGATAAAGCCAAGATTTTGATTATTTCCGCAATCATATTGGTTGGCTATTGGTTGATTTTATATTTCGGCGCGCCAAATGGATTGCAATATGATAAATTCCACAATTTTGGTTCAATGGTGGATAATCTTATAATACCTAAAAACCACCTTTATGAATGGGACGAGGGGTTCGAACCAGAAGGTGTTTTAGGAACATTTCCTGCGGTTGTTAATGTGCTTGCCGGTTTTTTATTGGGTGCATCGCTTAAGGGAGCAAATGATTTAAAACCGCTTGTTAAAAAAATTGCGATTATCGGCATTGCTTTGATATTATTTGGAAACCTATGGGGCGTTGTTTTTCCAATTGCCAAAAAACTATGGACATCTAGTTTTGCCATTCTTTGCATCGGCATTGATTTATTGGTCATGTCCGCCTTGGTGTGGCTGATAGAGATAAAAAAGCAAAATCATGGCGGTAAATTTTTTGAAATCATTGGGATTAATCCGCTTATGATTTATATATTTTCCGAATTAATGCCCATGGTTCTGAATAATATAAAACCAAACAAAGACATAAGCGTTTTTAAATATATAACCGATTTCTTTGTAAATATAGGTTTTGTAGGCGGGTTTGGAAGTATTGGCTTTGCAATTGTATTTGCATTGTTTTGCTGGGGTTTTGGATATTTATTATACAAAAACAAGATTATTGTTAAAATATAGGCATTGCAAATAAACACGATATGGCGAAAATATATTTGCAAATGAAACTATGCTTGTAATTTTGATAAATTTCGCCCAATAATAGCAAATCGACGGGTGGCAAGTTTGGGAAAAAGTATAGGCAACGGGGCAAATAAAAATCCGACCATTGATGATGTCGCGGCTTTATCAAAAGTTGGGCGAACAACGGTTTCACGTGTCTTAAACAATGGGCCAAATGTTCGTGATGCCGTTCGCAAACGCGTTATGGATGCTGTCAAGCAGCTCAATTATCGTGTAAATGTTCAGGCGCGTTCTTTGGCAAGTGGTAAAAGCCGGCAGATTGCTTTGTTTAATGCGTCTGACTTTGATTCAGAGCCAAACTCATACTATACTTCGGCAATTGAAATTGGGGCGTTGCGAAAATGCGCCGAGCTTGGTTTTCAAGCGTTCTCACATATAGTCAATCAAAACTCACCATCATATCGCAACCGCATTATTGAGCTTTGCGAAATAAATAATTATCATGGAATAATTCTTACTCCGCCATTTTCCGATGATATTTCCTTGATTAATATCTTACGTGAAAAAAACATTCACGCGGTGGGGATTTCATCTGGAAATAAGGCAAGGAACTTTATTGATTCGGTTGGTATGGACGATGAATTAGCTGGTTATCGTCTCACTGAGTTACTAATTAAAAATGGTCATAAGGGGTTTGCCTTTATCAAAGGTTTGGAGAACCATATGTCTGCCGAACTGCGCTATGAGGGGTTTAAAAAAGCCTTGGCAGATAACGATATAAAACTTGATGAAAACTTTGTGTTTCGTGGTAATTTTACATTCAAGTCTGGTATTGAAAACTCACTAAAAATATTTGAAAACCCGCACCGTCCGAGTGCTTTAATTTGTGCGAATGATGATACTGCGGCCGGTGCTTTATTCAGCGCACATCGCTTGAACATCAGGGTTCCCGAAGAAATTGTAATAGCTGGATTTGATGATACACCAGTGTCGGAAATTGTATGGCCGCCATTAACGACTGTGCATCAACCGCTAAAGAAAATTGCCGCTCGTGCAGTAGAGCGATTAGTATCGATTTTGCAAAATGGGAACTCTGATTCTACGCCCAAAAATATGATAATAGATTTCGACATTATGGTGAGACAATCTACCGCAAGTGTTATAGAAGTTTGATAATTGTGTTGACAAACTGAAAAAATAAAATAAAATTTACTGGAAGCGCTTCCAATTGAGGGGGAGGTGCTAAGCATTTTTAGCTAACCGCAAACGGTTATAGGGGGGAAGATATGTTACTTAGTCGCAAGACAAGCATTAGTGCATCTAAAATTTCAAAAAAACGCTTCGGGTTGGAAGCGATTTCAATCGCAGCCTTGATGGTTGCTGCGCCTTGTGTGGCTTTTGCACAAGAGGCTGCAAAACCAGATACGAGTGAGGTTGTTGTTGTAAAAGGTCTTCGCGGATCGTTGCAAAAATCAATCAAGATTAAACGTGCTTCAACTTCGATTGTTGAAGTCGTTTCTGCAGAAGAAATTGGTAAATTGCCAGATTCTTCAATCGCGGAATCATTGTCACGCTTACCTGGTGTTGCTGGTCAGCGCGTTAATGGCGATGTTCAGGTTCTTAACATTCGTGGTACTTCACCAGATTTTACTGTAACTACACTTAATGGCCGTATGCAGGGTTCTCTTGGCGATGCACGCGGTGTAGAAGTTGACCAATATCCATCGGAATTGATTGAATCTGCAGTTGTGTATAAAACCCCTGATGCTGCAATCATGGGGATGGGGCTTTCTGGTACTGTTGATTTGCGCACACGTCGCCCACTTTCACTTGATAAGAGAGTAATTGCAGTTAACCTTCGTGGCGAAACTTCAACTGGCAAACAGCTAAACCCTGATTTTGGTAAAGAAGGCTGGCGCGGATCGGTTTCGTATATTGACCAATTTATGGATGGCAAGCTTGGCGTAGCCTTGGGCTATGCTCACATGGACACTACGTCACAAGTTCAACACCAAAAAATCTGGGGTTGGATGACCAATAATACTCCATGGAATATTTATGATGGTGCTTATCAAGCTTATTTACCTGGTGCAACTGGTGCGATGGCTGATGCAAACTATCTATCTGGTTTTGAGCTTCGTGCAGGCAGCGTGAATAAAGTTCGTGATGGTGCGGTTGCGGTTTTTGAATTTAAACCAACCGATAATTGGCACACAACACTTGACCTTTATTATTCTAAAATGGACCAAAAAGAGGTCATTCGCGACATCGAAACCAACACATTCTGGACCAACGATGTCGGTTATGCAGGGCTTCCAATGGCTGGTGCAGTGCTTGGTGAATTTAATGGAATTCCAACTATCGTTGCAGGTACTTATACTGGAATGACACCAATACAAAATAACCAACTTAACACACGTAAAGATGACGTGCTTTCAGTTGGTTTAAATCACGAAATGCGTGCTGGTATTTGGGATTTAACCTTTGATGCGTCTTATTCAAAATCAGAAGGCAAGCAATCTCAGACTGAAATATTTGCTGGTTATGGGACTGGCGCACGTACATTTGACACAATTAATTTCAGTATCCCTTCAGAAGGATTTATGACAATCACTCCTAGGTTGGATTATTCAAATGCTACCCAAATGAACCTTGGTGATTCAGCGCCTGGCGGCGGATGGGGTGCCGATGGTCATATACGGTTCCCTCATGTTAAAGATTCTTATGCAACATTTAATGTAAGTGGAAAAACCGACCTTAAAGATACTTTTGTTGGAAATGTTTTTGATAGCCTGCAAGTTGGTCTTGGTGGTTGGAGCCATTCTAAGGACAAATCCATTGATGAAAATGATTTATTCTTAAAAGTTCGTCCAGAAAATAAGACAACATTTGATAACCGCCCGGCTGCGCCTGAAACACCTTATGGTGTTGGTCTTACAGACTTAACATGGGCAGGTTGGGGTTATTTATATGCATTTGACATCCCTTCAGCTGTTGCTGGTTCGTACAGAGTTGTACCATATGTAGATGACAACCATTATGCGAAGAACTGGTCGTTAAGTGAAGATGTGTTTAATATTTTCACCAAATTAAACATTGATACAGAGGTATTAAGCCGCCCTCTAAAAGGTAATTTGGGTGTTCAGTATGTAATGACGAATACCGAATCTACTGGTAATTATATCGTAACTGGTGAAAGCACTAGAGCGCCAACTCTTATGACCGTAGAGAATAAATATTCTGATGTTCTTCCTAGTTTGAATCTTAATTATCAATTAACACCAAAACAATATTTACGTGTTGGTATTGCTAAACAAATGGCGCGACCAAGAACGGATGATATGCGTGCTAATGTTGGTGCTTACTTCTCACAAGTTCAAGTGTTCCCATCAGGCGTTACACCTCCTGATCCGACAAAAATTTATTACATGCCAGGCGGTAGTGGCGGTAACCCGAAACTGAAGCCGTGGCGTGCAAATGCATATGATATTTCATATGAGAATTACTTTGGTCGCAAATCAATGTTTGCAATTGCCGGATATTATAAGGATGTGAAAACTTATATCTATTCCGATGATATAGACTTTGACTTTACTGGTCTTGCAAACCCAATGAACTATAATGTTATCAGTTGGGTTGGTAACTTAAATACACCGGTTAACGGCAACGGCGGTTATATCAAAGGTATCGAATTACAGGCCAACCTTGATTTCGGTGATTACATAAGCATGCTAGATGGTTTCGGCATAAATGGTAACTACACCAAAAATTGGACTGATATTAAGTCTAATAAAGGTGGCGATACTACAATTCCTGGTTTCTCTGGCGTAACTTATAACTTTGCTGCATATTATGAAAAACATGGCTGGCAGGCACGCGTATCATATTCTTATCGTGACCCTGCGTATTCAGATGTCGCAGGTAACTTTGGAACCCGTGCATATACCACAATTCTTGACAACACACATGTCGATGCACAAATCGGCTATGAGTTCCAAGACGGTCCTTTCAAAAATATGACCATTACTTTACAGGGTTATAACATTACCGATGAACCATATGTAACTTCGGGCGGCAACCTATTGCAGAAGACAACCTTGCTTCCAGAAACCTATGAAACCTATGGCGCAAAATATTTGCTAGGTGTTTCATATAAATTCTAACGTGGTTTATGCGCCGAATATTCCGGTATGCGGCGCATAGAACATTCCTCCCGTTGCCTCTTGGGGGATATCCCCAGTGCTTCAAAAAGACATTCAACGAGGTATGTTTTTTTGTGCGATTTCCCAAGAGGCAACACTCCCGGGGCTTTGTTGCCCCTCGATGAAATGGGCTTGCCCAAAATTCCCCCTATAGTCAGGATTATTTTATGTATTCAGGATTAAAAAAACTAAGACAATCTGCACGTCGCAAAAACTATGTTTATGGGATTTGCCTTGGGATTTTTAGTGCTGCAATTGGCGCGCCCGCTTTTGCACAAGATGTTAATAAAGATTGGGAGCATGTAACAAGCTCAATTAAACAAGATGCTGTAACAGAAGCAAAAATAAAAGAAATTCTTGGCTCTATGACTTTGCGTCAAAAAGTTGGGCAAATGACGCAAGCTGAAATTAAAAGCGCCAAACCAGAAGATGTGACTAAATATTATCTTGGTTCCGTACTAAATGGCGGCGGCTCTTGGCCGCAAATGAACCAAAAAGCTGCTCTAGCGGATTGGGTGAAACTGTCTGATGACTATTTTAAAGCATCACTTGCAACTGATTTAAAAACACCAATTCCATTGATTTGGGGTATTGATGCGGTTCACGGAAATAATAATATTCATGGTGCAACCCTTTATCCGCATAATATCGGTTTGGGTGCCGCACGTGACCCTGAATTGGTAAAAGAAATTGCTGCGGCAACTGCAAAGGCGGTTCGTGCTGGTGGCATTAATTGGGCATTCGCACCAACCGTTGCGGTTGTGCAGAATCCGCGTTGGGGACGCACCTATGAATCCTATTCTTCAAACCCGCAATTAGTTCGCATTTATGCAAAGGCATATACCGAAGGACTTCAGGGTGATTTGAAAGACCCTGCAAATGTAGTTGGTTCGGTGAAACACTTCCTTGGCGATGGCGGCACTTTTAATGGTGTCGATCAGGGTAAGAATTATTCATCTGAGCAAGAGCTTATCAATACATTTGCTCAAGGTTATTATGGCGCGCTATCTGCTGGTATGCAGACCGTTATGATTACTTATAGCGAATGGAATAATGACGATGCCTTAAAGCATCCGAATAGCCCAAAAGGAAAAATCCACGGAAACCAATATCTTATTACCGATGTTCTAAAAGGTAAATTGGGATTTGATGGTTTGGTGGTGTCTGATTATGATGCAATTGGCCAAATACCAGGTTGCACAAAAGATCATTGTGCGCAGGCTGTTAATGCGGGTACAGATTTATTTATGGTGCCAAATGATTGGAAAGCCTTTATCGACAATACAGTAAATGATGTCGAAGAAGGGCGCATTCCTATGTCGCGCATTGATGACGCAGTAACCCGCATTTTGCGTGTTAAAATGCGCTCTGGTTTATTTAACGAAAATCCTGCGCATAATAAATATGCTGGCGATGTTGATGCGATTTCAAACAAGGCATTGGCGCGTCGTGCAGTAAGTGAATCCTTGGTTTTGCTAAAAAACAATAAACAAACACTACCGCTTGCAACTGATAAAAAAGTATTGGTGGTAGGTAAAAGTGCGGATTCTATGCCTAACCAATCTGGCGGCTGGTCAAAAACTTGGCAGGGTGATGAAGTTGATAATTCTGACTTCCCAAATGGTGAAACCTTACTTGCATCTTTGAAATCACAATATGGAGATAAATTAGTTTATTCTGCCGATGGTAAAGGTGTTAATCCAAAGGATTTTGCGGCAATTATCGCGGTGGTCGGTGAAACTCCATATGCGGAAATGAAAGGCGATATTCTTTTACCGCAACCACTTACAAGTGATGATCGCATGAAAGCAGACAAAGATGCTTTAAAGGCTGTTGCCGGTAAAGGCGTTCCGGTCGTTACAATTCTATATAGCGGTCGCCCACTTTATATAAATGATGTTCTAAACCTTTCAGATTCGGTAGTATCAGCGTGGTTACCGGGTACTGAAGCGGGGGGTATAAGTGATGTCATATTGCGTAATAAGAATGCGCAAAAAGACTTTCGGGGAAGGCTTTCATTTGCATGGCCGTCCGACCCCTGCCCCCCATCGCAAAATGTAGAGCAGGGAAATTATAAGCCTTTATTTAAATATGGCTATGGTTTAAGCTACGGGGACAAAAAAACTGTTGGGCGTCTTGTCGTTAAAACTGGAAATTGCCCAGTTAAATAGTGCAAAATAATATTTGCAAGGAAACAAGGGTCCAGATGAATAATAAATTCTTTTTTGGAATTGCTGGTTATGCTTTGTTGCTGTGCGTAAACGGTTGCGCTACTTCTGTTCAAATAAACCAACCTGCGGATAATTATATCACGACTGGCAATAAGCAGTTTTTACTTGCCAAGCAGGCGCCAATAAGTGCTGAAACTTCCGCACGTGGGGCTGTTATAAAAATTGATAAAAGTGTTCGCTATCAAAAGTTTATTGGTGCGGGTGCGGCAATTACCGATGCCACAGCGATAAATTTAAATCGGCTTGACGTACCAAGCAAAGAAAGAGTTCTAAACGAATTATTCTCACGCGGCGGTTTGGGTTTTTCATTTACCCGTCTTACAATTGGCGGCTCGGATTTTTCGGATAGGCATTATAGTTTCTCTGAAAGAAAAGGTGAGTTTTCGCTTTCTCCAATAAAGGATACAATTATCCCAATTGCCAGTGAGGCAAAAAGAATAAATCCCGATTTAACGATAATGGCGACACCATGGAGTGCACCATCATGGATGAAAACTACTGATTCCATGATTGGCGGAACGTTGCGTCGTGAAAATTATGATGATTTTGCGGATTATCTTTTGCGTTATACCGATGAAATGGGCAAGGCGGGCGTTAAAGTTTCAATGCTTACTATTCAAAACGAGCCTGATTTTAGCCCACCTGATTATCCGGGTATGAAGCTTTCACCCCAAGACCGTGCTGACTTTCTTAAAAACCATCTTGGGCCCAAAATGGGAACGCGAAAAGATAACCCAAAAATTCTTGAATGGGATCATAATTGGGATAAGCCAGAACAACCTCTTGCTGTCTTAAATGATGATGGTGCGCGTAAATATCTTACCGGTGTAGCGTGGCATTGCTATGCTGGTAATGTTGCCACGCAAAATGAAATCCACAATTCCCATCCTGAAATGGAAACTTATTTCACCGAATGTTCGGGCGGAGAATGGAATAAGAGCTTTTCCGATAGTTTTGTCTGGCAAATGGATAATTTAATTATCGGTTCAACCAACGCCTGGGCCAAAGGGGTTCTTATGTGGAATTTGGCCTTGGATGAAAATTATGGCCCACATCTAGGTGGCTGTGGTAATTGTTTTGGTGTCATAAGTATCAATAGCAAGACCAAAGAAATTACTCGCGATTCCGAATATTATTCATTCGGCCATTTATCGAAATTTGTTATGCCTGGTGCAGTTAGAATTGGTTCAACACAGGATATTGCAGGGCTAAAAAATGTGGCCTTTCAAAACCCTGATGGTTCGATTGCCTTGTTGGTTCTTAATAAGACTGATTCAAAGCAAGCGTTTTCAGCGCAAATTGCTAGTAAATACTACAATGCTGAATTATTACCGTTTTCTGCAATAACAATCATATTTAAATAATTGGGAGGCGCATTTGACTGATGCCGTTAAAAATACAAAATCTGGTTCCTCAAGTCTGGGGCTAGCGATTACTTATGTAACAATATTGTTCTTTATTTGGGCGCTTATTACCAATCTACTTGACCCATTGTTAAAGGCAATGAAGACGATTTTTACCCTGAATGCAGTCGAAGCGAATTTGACTGGCTTTGCGTTTTTTATTGCTTATGGCGTTATGTCGATGCCGGCGGCAAGCTTTTTGTCAAAAAATGGCTATGTTAAATCGGTAATTGTCGGTCTTGGCGGTATTGTTTTAGGCTGTTTGATTGCGCTTGGCGCGACTATGGTTCATATTTATCCGGTCTTCTTGGTGGCATTGTTCACTATGGCATCTGGCATTACTTTGTTGCAGGTTGCAGCAAACCCGTTAATTGCGGCAATGGGCGACCCAAAAGATTCTGCATTCCGTCTAAATTTATCACAAGCGTTTAACTCTTTGGGGGCGGCATGCGGCGTTTATTTTGGCTCATCCTTTCTTCTAAAAGGTGAAGCATTTAAACCGGACGCGGTTTTGACTGATGCTCTTAAAGCACAAGCATTTGGTGAGGTTGGCGCAGTATATTTAAAAATCGGCATTGCTTTGGCGATATTTATCGGTTTGATTTTTATGGTGCGTAAAATTATTGCTGATAATGCGCCAGAAACTACCGGCGCAGTATCACCGTTAACTGCGCTTCAAGCAAAGTGGGCAAATCTTGGTGCTTTGGCAATTTTCTTTTACGTTGGTGCCGAAGTAGCAATTGGCGCGAATTTAATTTTGTTTATTGAGCAAAAACAAATTCTTGGAATTAACGCTCAATCAGCAGGGCAATTGGCAACTTATTACATGATTTTTGCCATGATTGGCCGTTTTGGTGGTAGTGCGCTCTTGAAATTCGTGAAAGGCTACACTTTGCTAACGGTTGCGACTGTTGGTACGGTTTTATTATGTGCCTTTATTGTGCTTAATAATGGTGTTACCCCATCGGTTGCGACATCGTCATTTGTAATGCCAATTGTTAATGTTGAGGTTCCGGTTGTAAACGGCACAAAATTGGCAATGGCGGCGATTTTTGTTGGCTTGTTCAACTCTATCATGTTCCCAACTATTTTCACCACTACATTAGAGCGTTCATCGGCGCCTGCGTCGGCAACATCTGGTCTTTTGTGTGTGGCAATTGTTGGTGGTGCGTTTATTCCGCTATTGTTTGCAAGCGTTCGTGATATGACTGGTTCTTATTCATTGGCGTTTATCATCCCAATGATTTGCTATCTTTATATTATGTGGTTCTCACTTGCGGCACGTAATGCGCCAGTTCATAAAATTGAGGAAGATGTAGCCGGATCACATTAACAGGTTTAAACTTGGCATGAATTCTAAACCCCAGCCAGATAATCAAAGTAAAATTGCCTTTATTGTGCTGATACTTTTGTTTTTTGGCTGGGGTTTTGTCAATTCCAATAATGACCCACTTTTAACAACCCTAAAGGCCGCCTTTCACCTTAGCTGGAGTGCGGCAATCGCCACCCAAATTACAAGCTTTATCGCATGTGGCGTGATTTCAATCCCAGCAGCAATTTTCGTAAGTAAATATGGTTCGGGGCGGGTAATTTTCTTAGCTTTATTGACAATGATTGCCGCGTGTTTTGTCATGCAATTGCTTAGGGTCTGGCAGAATTATTTTATAGTTTTATTTGCGGTATTTATTATGTCGTCTGGGGTGAATAGTCTTCAGGTAGCAGCAAGTCCATTGGTTGCCGGAATGGGCACACCAGACAAAAGCCATTTTCGCCTTACCTTGGCGCAAACCTTGAACTCTCTCGGTGTGGTTATTGGCGTTCATTTTGGCTCAGAGATGTTGTTATCACGGCGTGATATAGCATCGTTACCAGCTTTACAAACTGTTGAATTGGTTGGGCAAGCCTATATTTATATTGCCCTAATAATTGTGGTTTTATTGTTGGCGGTTTTGGCATTTTTAAAGCCATTTGCGAAACATATTACAAGTCAAAATCATAATGCTGAAATTGCAGGGGCATTTAAATCCCGCTGGGCGCTCTTTGGTGCGACGGCACTTGCACTTTATGTTGGTTCAGAGGTTGCCATCGGATCTTTAATGATAAATTTCCTTCATAATGAAAGGGTTCTTGGTCTTGATTTAAAAGCCGCAGGCTTCCTGCTTGGTAATTTTTATTGGGGTGGGGCGCTTTTGGGACGTTTTATTGGTACTTATGCCTTGCGATTTATCAAGGCGTATAATTTATTGGTAATTGCCGCAATTTGTGCCGCTGCGCTTTGTTTGCTTGTCGTTTTGGGGAATGGGGCAATAATTGGCTATGCCGCACTTTTGGTTGGCTTTTTCAATTCAATACAATTTCCAACTATTTTCACACTTACATTAGAGCGTAGCAAGGCAAGCCATGCGGCTACTTCTGGGCTTTTAGTTCTGGCGATTTCATTTGGCGCTGCATTGCCGTTAATGGTGGGGCTTATTGCAGATAATTTTGCCATTAATAGTGCGTTTATAGTGCCATTATTGGCATATGGATTTATTGCTTTTTTTGCATTAAAGGCCCGTCAATCAGTCGTTGAATAGCGCGATTGCCCCCAATACCCCCGCCTTGTCACCGAGTGCTGGATTGCTGATTAAGTCGCGAATACCGTCTAGATTGCGATAATGTGGTAAATAATTTGCCAATAAGTCATGGCAATGTTCGTGCACTTTGGGCAAAAGATTTGGGTTAAGGCCAACCCCGCCGCCAATTATAATTTTTTCAACGGCATTGGTAAGGATTAATGTATTGCATAATTGCCCAATATAATAGCCAACAAAATCCCAAATCTCATGATCTTGGTCAAAATTACTGGCTGACTTACCATAACGCGCCATGATTGATGGCCCACATGCCAAACCTTCAAGGCAATCGCCGTGAAAGACACAAAACCCTTTATAATCATCATTTGGATGACGACGAACGATTATATGGCCGGCTTCTGGGTGCATTGTCCCGTGAACGCAGGCATTATTAACGATTAAGCCAACACCAATTCCAGTTCCAATCGTAATGTAGGCAATATTACCATTACCAATACCATTGCCCCAATATTTTTCAGATAGTGCGGCCGCGTTAACATCGCTATCAATTCGTATTGGTAAATCTGGGAAGTTCGCCATCAAATCATTGATAAGCGAAGTGTTTGACCAGCCTGGTTTTGGTGTATCAAGTATTTTTCCATAATTTGTGGATTTTGGGTTTAGTTCAACCGGACCAAAGCTTGCGATACCAATTCCTTGTATATTCTTGTGTTTTGCAACGAGTTGCTTAACGGCAACATTGATGTTTTCCATTGTTTCAAGTGGGGTGGTGGTTTCAATACGAATGGTTTCACCAAGGTTTTCAGGATTGTTGCCACATGCAATGTTTATTTTTGTACCACCAAGTTCAATGCCAATAATCATGCAATTGTCCCCCGATATAAATTAACCCCATAGGCCGATAATTTTTCTTTATCACCATAAAACTGGGTCAGGTTTGTAGTTTGTGGCAAATTGATTTCTTCGCAAGTGAAATTTGCAATTAATACAATTTCACCCTTACCAAAGCCTTGTGTGATTTTTAACGCCTTGCCGTCTTCAATGGTTTCGGCTTTTATATAATCGGCATTATGGGATGGAATATTTTCTTTTACTAATTTCCCAAATTGTTGGAAAAAAACAATAATTTTATTATGATCCGCCGCAAGGTCCCAATCCATTTTAGGGCGATGAAGCCAGCGTATTTCTGCCTTGGTTTCATCATTTTCCAAGAAGCTATAATCATTACCAAGACCAATTTCATCGCCCATATAAATCATAGGAACGCCTTCGGTCACGTATATGATTGCATTTAGCAATTTTAAACGTTCAAGGCCATAATCATCTTTACCAATGCCGCATAATCCCGATGCCATTCCGCAGCTTGACTTTGGCATGTTTTCAGGGGCTTGAAATGCCATTGCGGTCGCGAAGCCTTGGGAATTATTGTAAAAATCTGCCCATCTTTGCATGTCTTCATTTGTTGCAATATCTTTTAGGGCGATCCAGATAATATCATCATGACAACGTATATAATTAAGCCACTTGGCATTGGCTGGCTTTAAACTAGCTTTTGATAATGCTTTTTCGACAATTTGTCCGTTTCCATCGGCAATACCAGCCCACAGTGCGGTCATAAGAACATTATTATAGGCAAGGTCACATTCGGGGGCATCTTTTGAACCAAAAAATGGGATAACTTCGGAAATGCTTTCAATGGCTTCAGCCAGTAGAAAACTCGAAGGCGATAATATTTTCAATAAATTTCGCCAAGCTATAATTATTTTGTGGGTGTTTTTATGATTACGACAGATAGTGCCCTTGGTTTTCCAAAGAAAAGGTGCTGAATCTAACCTGAAACCGTCCACACCTTTGTTGGTCAGGAATAACAATGCCTCGAGCATTTTTATAAAAACTTTGGGGTTTTTATAGTTTAAGTCCCATTGGAATGGATAGAATGTCGTCCAAATATATTTTCCAATTTCTTCATTATAGCTAAAGCTACCTGGGGCGGTGTCGGGGAATACATCTATTAATCCAGCTTCGTATGCGTCGACCTCAGATTTATCAAAAGCGTAGTAAAAGTCTGCAAATTCAGGATCCCCCTTTAACCATCTTTGTGCCCATTCATTTTCCATTGCAGTATGGTTGCAAACAATATCAATTATAAGGCCAATATCACGCTTATGAAGTTCATGGGCAAGGTTCTCAAACTTTATAATATTGCCAAGCTTGGGGTCTGTATCAAAGAAGTCGGCAATGGCAAAGCCACCATCACTATCGCCTTCGCGTGGTTTCAAAAGTGGAAGTGGGTGCAATAAACCAACGTTCAAATTTTCTAGGTAATCAAGATGTTGTAATGCTCCATCAAAATCTTGGCCGAATTTATCAATATAACAGCAATAAGCGGGGCGCCCTTTTTGCGCATACCATAATTGAGTTTGTGAACGCTTTTCATCGAGCAATTTTAGTTCGATTTTACGCGATAAAATATTTTTAGCCAAAATTTTAGAAATTTGTGGCGCAAGCCATTCAATATCATCTTTGCCATATAATTCTTCAAGTGCCGTCATGGCATCCCGCCAATACTTGCTTTGGGTATGCGTTTTCGAGGCAGCGAGAGAATCAATAACGCTGTTAGGCGCATCTTGTAAGGTCAAATCGAATTCCCCTGTAAATATTATTATTGTCTTTATGAGTGCTTTGGTGGCCTCATATTTTATTAATTCTCCAATACAGCACAATGCAAACGATTGCAAGATATAATTGCGAAATTAAAAACATGCTTGCCGTGCGATAATTGCGCCATGTTGTAAAAGCCTTATTTTACAAGGGTTCAATGGTATTAGTTGATGGGCGCGATTAATAAAAATGACAAATATGTAAAAAAAGACTTGCAAACGATTGCATATTATATTAATTAAAAAATACACGCGCCATAAAGACGCGGAAAAATATTTGGCTTAAACAAGAGCCGGGAGGAAAATATGAAGAATTACGTAAAAGCCACTGCATGGCTTATGGCCGGATGCTCACTATTCGCAATTTCTACTGTGGCGAATGCACAAGATGCCAATAAATCAGACAATGCTAAAGAAGAGGTCGTAGTTGTTACCGGTGTTGCCAAGGGGCAAAATCGTCTTGATACTTCTATATCAATTTCTTCTCTTGGTAATGCAGAAATTGCCAAGGCGGCACCGCGTTCCGCGGCGGAGATTTTCCGAAATATTCCTGGCTTCCGTTCTGAATCAACTGGCGGAGAGGGTAATGCCAATATTGCTGTACGTGGTTTGCCGGTTGCTGCTGGTGGTGCAAAATTCTTACAGATCCAAGAAGATGGCCTTCCAATTCTTGAATTTGGTGACATTGCATTTGGTAATGCCGATATTTTCCTTCGTACAGATTTAAGTGTTGGTCGTATCGAGGCTGTGCGTGGTGGTACGGCTTCAACATTGGCGTCTAACTCTCCGGGTGGGATTTTAAACATTATTTCAAAAGATGGTTCTGCTGAAGGTGGTGCGGTTCAGATTACTCAAGGTCTCGATTTTGACCAAAGCCGTGTTGAGTTTGATTATGGCGGTGCTCTTTCTGATAATACAAATTTCCATATTGGTGGTTTTTATCGTAAAGGTGAAGGCCCTAGAAAAGCCGGATATGATGCAAATAATGGCGGACAATTTGAAGGTAATTTAACTCGTCATTTTGACAAAGGCTTTGTTCGTGTCGGCTTTAAATATCTTAATGACCGTACGATTGGCTATCTGCCGATGCCAATGGCGGTTTCCGGTACAAATGCTGATCCTAAATGGGGTTCAGTACCTGGGCTTGATGCACAATCAGATACAATCCATTCGGCATATTTCCTTTCAGATGCAGGTCTTGGCTCTAATAATCAAAACCATGTTTCCGATGTGCGTGATGGTATGCACCCTGTTGTAAAAGCGTTCAATGCAGAAGCAAAATTTGACGTTGGTGGCGGTTGGAATCTTGATAACAAATTCCGCTATTCTCAAAATAGCGGTGATTTTGTTTCACTTTTCCCAGAGAGCGTAGGGACAGCGTCTGAAATTGCGGCAAAGCTTGGCGGTACAAGCCTGACAATCGCTAATGGCCCAGGTGCTGGTAGTGCCTATACCGGTCTTGCGATGCGTGTTCATACCTTCAATGTTTTGCTAAATAATCTTGATAATATGGCAAATGATTTAAAATTATCAAAAACCTTCAATCTTGATAATTCAAAACTTGATGTCACTTTTGGTCTTTATAACTCCCATCAAAATATCAATATGGACTGGATTTGGAACAGCTATTTGATGGAAGTAAAAGGCGATAATGCCCGTTTGCTAAATGCTTATAATGGCACAACTCTTTTAACTCAAAATGGATTGGCTGCTTATGGTGTTCCGGCATGGGGTAATTGCTGTACCCGTCATTATGATACCCAATATGATATTGTTGCCCCATATATGGTTGCGACTTATAGTATTGATAAATTATCACTAGAGGCGTCAATTCGCCATGATGGCGGCAAAGCACGTGGGAATTATGCCGGTTCTGTGCAAAAGCCAAACTTTGATGTTAATGGTGATGGAATTATCCAGCCAACAGAAGTTAGTGTATCCGTAATTGATTATGCAAACCCACAATTAGTGAATTATGATTGGAATTATACGTCATATTCATTGGGCGCAAACTACCGTTTGTCTGATAATGTTTCACTTTTTGCACGTACTTCAAAAGGTGGCCGCGCCAACGCCGATCGTTTGTTATTCGGAAAGGTTAAGGCAGATGGTTCAGTTGCAAAACAAGATGCCGTTGATTTTGTTAAACAGCATGAAGCTGGTGTGAAATACTCTCAAGGCGGCGTTAAATTATATGCAACTGCATTCTTTGCCACCACAGAAGAGCAAAACTATGAAGCAACTACACAGCGTTTTATTGACCGTGTTTATGAAGCAAAAGGCGTTGAATTTGAAGGTGCTTACCGTTTTGGTAACTTCAAAATTAATGGTGGTGCAACTTATACCAATGCTGAAATTACCAAAGATGCATTAAACCCAACACAAGTAGGTAACACACCACGTCGCCAAGCGAAATGGGTATTCCAAATGACGCCATCATATAAAATGGACAAATTGGAATTTGGTGCAAACTTTATCGGCACTACAAAATCTTATACTAGTGATGATAATCTTTTGGTTATGCCTGGCTATATTCAAACTAACCTTTTCGCAAACTATCAGTTTACCGAAAAATTATTGGTATCTTTGAATGTAAACAATGCGTTTGATACATTCGGCGTTACAGAGGCCGAAGAAGGTTCAATCACTGCTAATACAACGAATTATGTTCGCGCCCGTGCAATTAATGGACGCACAACCACACTTTCTCTGAAATACAGCTTCTGATGCCCTCGTAAAGATTCAGAAGTTTTACTTGGCATCGGCTTTTTACCTGTTAATAGCCCTATTTCTCCCCAGTTATGGGCTATATAATAATGTAACAAGCCGATGCCACACCTTTTTAAAGAGGAAATGGGAATGCCAAATCAAGGGATGAAAAGCGAAACTAAGCATAATATGGGTCTCGTATTATTTTTGACCTATTTAATGTTTTTAATGTTTGCCATGACTACGGATGCGGTGGGTGTTATCATCCCAAAAATCATTGAAGAGTTTAAGCTTTCAATGGCCCAAGCTGGTGCATTTCATTATTCGACAATGTCGGGGATTGCACTTTCTGGTTTGTTTCTTGGTTCCTTGGCAGATAAATTAGGACGTAAATGGTCAATCGTTGTTGGGCTTATAGCATATGCGGTTGCATGTCTTGCCTTTGCGATTGTTAATCACTTTGCCTTTTTTCTGATTTTATTGTTCATATCTGGTGCTGCAATTGGGGTTTTTAAAACCGCAGCAATTGCACTTATTGGCGACCTTACAAATTCGAGCCAACAACACACCAAAATCATGAATATGGTTGAAGGTTTTTTTGCAATAGGTGCAATTATTGGCCCGTGGCTTGTAACACAATTATTGCTAAATGGTGCGTCATGGAAATGGTTGTATATGTTTGCCGCCTTTATTTGTGTGATATTGGTTCTTGCGGCATCTCGTGTGGCATATCCCAAATCTATCAAGGCTGATAGCGCAGAAAAAATAAATTTTACCGATGTAATTCCATTATTAAAAGATAAGCACCTCGTGAGTTTTAGTGCATTGATTATGCTTTATGTCGGTGCAGAAAATGCGATTTTCGTTTGGATGCCAAGCTTTTTGAAAACTTATAAAGGTGACTTACAGTTTTTTGCAATTTATGCTTTGCCGATATTTTTTGTTTTGCGAGCTGCTGGGCGCTTCTTGGGATCATGGCTTATGTCACATTTGAAATGGACAGTCGTACTTAGCCTTTGTTCGGCGTTAATTGCACTGTGCTTTATCGGGGCAGTAATTGGTGGGCAAGGGGTTGCCGTATTATTATTGCCATTATCGGGCCTGTTTATGTCGGTTATATATCCAACCCTAAATTCCAAAGGTATAAGTGGGTTTCAAAAATCGCAACACGGCACAATTGGCGGAATAATTCTATTCTTTACTTGCCTTAGTGCGGTCATCGCTCCACTTTTGATGGGCATAGTTTCCGATCATTTTGGTGATGCCAAGTTTGGATTTTATGTTGCAACAGTTTTTGCCATTATTTTGTTTGTAGCCTTGTTGTTGAATCATTTGTTCAACGCATCCGACAACCGTTTAAGCGAGGTTGATAACGAATTGGGGCAGGTTCAGGGCTAATTAACGGCGCGGAAACCGGGGCCTGCCTCATAACTTATAAATTAATCTTATGTGCTTTGACGCGTAATTAATCGTGCTGGCATAATAGCCGATGAAGTTTGATCGCCATTAAGCCGTTGGAAAAGCAAATCCACCATAAATTTTGCGCCCAGTGATAAATCCTGATGTATCGTGGTAAGGGGCGGATTAAGGCTTTTGGCAATTGAAACATCATCATAACCGCAAACCGCAACTTTATCAGGTATTGCAATGTTCTCTTCAGTTAAAACCGACATGGCGCCTTGGGCAATAACGTCTGAAGCGCAGAAAATTGCATCGAATTTTTGTTTTGACTTTATAAGGTTTTGTACGGCTTCACGCGCATCATTAAACCCAAAATGTGAATCAATACGCATTGGTTTCTTGCCCGCTTTTTTCATCGCAGATGAATAGCCATTATAACGACTTTCAGCCTCCGGAACATTAGGGGGGCCAAGGAATAATATTTTGCTACGGCCACGTGATAATAAATGCTCGGTTGCTAATTGACCGCCAATGAAATTATCAACGCCAACCGTGCAATAATGTTGCCCTTTCATATTTTCCCCCCAAACCACCATTGGGGCATATGAGGTTGCAATCTGGTTTAATGCATCGTGTTGATCAGATTGACCGATGACTAAAAGCCCGTCAAACCTTTGCGAAGCAATTAGCCGTTTTAACCAACCTTCTTTTGGGTGTGGGTTTTTCGATAAAAGTAGGTCATACCCTTTGTTAAAGACTTCATCGGCAAGGCAACCAATCATTTCAAGTAAGAATGGGTCGGTAATTTTTTGGTTTTCTTCGTGGCCTAATGGCAAAACTAGGCCAATTGTTTTCGTGGTTTGCAGGCGTAAATTACGGGCAGCAGCATTGACGACGTAGCCATTTTCTTCTGCAATTTCACGAATTTTTTGCTTTAGTTGTTCTGGTATCAATGAAGAATCTGAAAGGGCACGCGAAACTGTTGAAACCGAAACGCCTGAAAGACGTGCGACATCAGACATCTTTATTCTTGAAGTCTTGTTCATTGATAAACCCTAAGCAAAAGATTTTTTTCTATTGGTTAGCAAAAAATTTAAAATAAATAAAGACTTATCTATACTTTAGTTAGGGGGAGATATATTTTGTATAAATGTTTATAATTCTTTGCACAAAATTATACAAGATATTTCATTCAAGAAGTCTGTTTTCGTCCACGATTTAGGATGCGGGCAAGTGTTCGCCTGTGCATTCCCAATTGGCGTGCGGTTTCAGAAATGTTGAAATCATTTTGTGAAAGGGCACTATTTATCAATTCCCATTTGTCAATTTTTAATTTTGCATTTTGCTTGTCGCCAATATCAACTTCAAAATTTCCCTTGGTACGGTCAAATGCGGTTATAATATCAATAGTGCCAGACGGTTTTAATAAATAATGGCATGCGCCGAGACGAATTGCAGAAACTGCTGTCGATATAGAGCCGTAACCAGTTAAAACAACAATTCTTATGTCGTTATTTATCTCTTTAAGTTTTTCAACAATTTTAAGGCCGTTTGAATGCCATAGCTTTAAATCAACAACCGCCAATTCAGGCATTTCTTTTTGCGCAAGTTGAATAGCATTATCTTCACTGTTTGACATAAATGATAAAAACCCACGTTTGCGGAATGAATTGGCAAGCGTAGTTGCAAACGGCGTGTCGTCATCAACAATCAGAATTTTTTGTGGTTGTTCTGCATCTCTCATGCGGCAAATATAAACGCCTTGGGCGACTTTCATCACTTAGACAAATTGCCCAAGTTTTTATTTTATCCCTGCAAACAATTTTCCTGCAAGTTTGCTTAGGGCGCCCCAAGGAGGACCAAGCATTTCAAACGCATTAATAAAACCAATTTTATGGATTGAACGTGCATGACTAAAACGCTTAAAACCTTCGAATCCATGATATGCACCGGTTCCACTCGGGCCAATGCCACCAAAAGGTAAGGCGCTTTGGGCAACATGCATTAATGTGCCGTTGATTGTAACACCGCCAGAAATTGCGCCTTTCAAAATTGTCTCCTGAAAATCATTATTGTTTGAGAAAATATAAAGTGCCAATGGGCGAGGGCGTTCACGAACGAATGCCAATGCATCCTCGATAATTGTATAGGGAACAACGGGCAAAATTGGCCCAAAAATTTCTTCACGCATAATGAGGCAATTATTAGGCGCACCAAGGATTACGGTCGGGGTTATTTTTGCGCCCTCTGTGGTTTCTGCTTTGTGGTTGTATATTTTTGCCCCTGTTGCCCGTGCTTCTTCGATGGCGCCCCACAGGCGGGTTCGGTGTCTTTCGCCGCATATTGCAGAATATTGTTCATTACTTGTGGGTTTTTTATATGACTGATTGGCACGTTTTATAACTTTTTTGCAAAATTCTTCTGCCTTAGCAGCGGGGACTAGAACATAGTCGGGTGCAATACATGTTTGACCAGCATTTAGGAACTTGCCAAAGGCAACAGAATTTGCTGCCTTTTCAATTTCGTAATCATCATCAATAATAACCGGTGATTTTCCACCTAGCTCAAGAGTAACTGGCGTAAGGTTATTTGCCGCCGCCTTCATAACTTCTCTTCCAACATTGGTTGAGCCGGTAAATATTATATGATCAAACGGTAATTCTGAGAATGCGCGTGCTACATCGACACCACCATTAATTACGGATACTTCAAGCGGGTCAAACGTCTTATCGATTAATTTTGCAAAAAGTTCAGAAAATATTGGGGTTTGTTCCGAAGGTTTTATCATGGCACGATTTCCCGCAGCCAAAGCATCGGTTAATGGGCCAACTAAAAGAAATAACGGATAATTCCACGGTGAAATAATGCCGATTACGCCCAATGGTTCGTAACGAATTTGCGATGACGCCGGCTGAAACATTAAATCAACAGCACGCCTTTGCGGCTTCATCCAGTTTTTAAGCTTGCCCATAGTGTATTTGATGCCATGAATAGATGGCAGAATTTCTAATAATTCGGTTTCAGCACGTGCGCGCCCACCAAAGTCATCGGAAATTGCCTTTGCAATTGCATCGGCATTATCCAAAACCATATTCTTAAGTTTTTCAAGTAAGCTAAGCCTAGTTGCTAAATCTGGTGCGACCTGATTACGCGATGCCAAAAATTGCGCTTCAAATATGTTTTGCATTATGTCACCTGAATCTGTCATCATAAATTCCCTAAAATAAGGTCGGATGCTTTTTCGCCAATCATTGCCGAGGGGGCTTGTGTATTGCCACTTATGAGGGTCGGCATAATAGAAGCGTCAGCAACTCTTAGGCCATCAATGCCGCGAACCCGTAATTGTGGATCAACTACTGAAGCGTCATCTGAACCCATACGGCATGTCCCAACAGGGTGATATATGGTATCGGCGTGGGCGGCAATTAATTGTTTTAATTCATCATCGCTTGCATCAATGCTACCATAAATCATCTTGCCATCATAGCGTTTGAACGCTGGGGCGGATAAGATTTTATGAACAATTCTTGCCCCCTTTAGAAGGGTTTGTTTGTCATAGTCAGATTTCAAATAATTAGGGTCGATAATTGGCGCATTAAGTGGGTTATTAGAAGCCAGTTTTAATTCGCCACGACTTTGCGGCCTTAAAACGCATACATGCAAAGCAATGCCAGGCAAAAAGTGCATTTTGCGGGCGTGATCGTCGACATTGGAAACACAGAAGTGCAATTGTAAATCTGGTCGTTCAACTTCTGGCGAAGATTTTATAAAGCCACCAGCTTCGGCGGCATTGGTGGTAAGTGGGCCTTTACCTTTGGTGAAAAATGGAATTATCCCTTTCATTGCTGCTTTCAGGCCGCCAAGACCAAAATCAATTAACCCATCCGCTTTAACGCGCATATTGGCGGTATAATCGAGGTGATCTTGTAAATTTTGCCCAACTTGTTTTGCATCATGAACAACTTCTATGCCCATTTCGTTTAGATGCACTGCTGGGCCTATTCCAGAAAGCATAAGTAATTGTGGGGTATTGATTGCCCCCGCAGAAATCACAATTTCTTTATTTGCAAATAGCGTGGTTTCGCCTGCTTTGGTTTTTATAATAACGCCAGTTGCTTTTTTATTTTCAATCAAAATTTTTGTGGCTGTGGCATTGGAAATTATTTTTAAATTGGGATGGTTTTTAAGATTACCAAGATATGCTGTTCCGGCATCATAGCGGCGACCTTCGTGTTGAAAAACTTGATAAAGTCCAACACCTTCTTGTGAAATGCCGTTAAAGTCTTGATTTATTGGATATTGGCATTTGTTTGCGGCTTTTATAAAATCGTAACTAGCAGGATTTGGACTTGCAAGATTAGAGACTCTTAATGGGCCATCATTGCCATGAATGTTGTCGTGAAATACAGCATTGTTTTCAGAACGTTTGAATAATGGTAGAACATCATCCCAACCCCAACCGGTGCATCCCGTACTTTTCCATTCGTCATAGTCTTCTCTTTGTCCACGAATGTAAATCATCGCATTAATCAAGCTTGAACCACCAACGCCGCGGCCACGTGGCACAAAGCCAATACGGTTATTAAGTTCCACTTGGGGTGTAGTTTGAAATCCGTAATTATAAGCCCCTTTGGCGCGTACCAATAGTGCAAGGCCGGCAGGCATAATATTTAAGATTGATGGTTTCGGGCGGCCGGCTTCTATTAAAATTACTTTCGGCGATTTTGATGAATTAACAAGCCGCGATGCCAGCGCGCAGCCAGCAGGACCCGCGCCAATAATTATATAATCGGCAGTCATTATTTCCTCTCTTTATTGTTTTGTTTTATTGATTGGATGATACTCATGGTTTACGTTAACGTCAAATAAATAATAAAATTGCCATTAACATATCTGCATAATTTTCTCTTCTTAAATGTCTCAATGTTAGGAATTATGGTCAAATGTTAATGTTTGAATACTTGAGAATAAGCCTTTCAAATCTTATATTATAAATTATAAATCAATACGACATCATATATTATAATGCATTGTTTATATTGATTTATTTTTATCGAAAGGAGCCCGAGAGATGGCTTATGCAACTACTAACCCCTTCACAAATGAAACAATAAAAACCTTCCCAAATGCAACAAATGAAGAGGTTAAGGCGGCGCTTGATACTGCTAATGATGCATTTCTTGCATGGCGTGAAACAAATTTTGAAGTTCGAGGTAAAATTCTTCAAAAGGCGGCTGATTTATTGCGCAAGAATTCTGATGAATATGCAAAATTACTTACCCTTGAAATGGGAAAATTATTTACTGAAGCAAAGGCCGAGGTAGAGCTTTCCGCGAAAATTCTTGAATATTATGTCCGTAATGCCGAAGAATTGTTAAAACCTGAGAAGCTTCCGGTTTTGGATCCTGCTGAAGGTGACGCAATTTTGGTTTGTGAACCATTAGGAATTATTTTGGCGATTGAACCTTGGAACTTTCCTTATTATCAAATTGCACGGATTTTGGCGCCGCAATTATCTGCGGGTAATGTTTTGATTTTGAAACATGCATCTAATGTTCCGCAATCTGCCGCTGCGTTTGAGAAACTTATGCTTGATGCGGGCTTACCAAAAGGCTGCTTCACCAATCTTTATGCGACCCGTGAACAGGTGGAAATGATTATTAACGACCCGCGTGTTCATGGGGTGGCGTTAACAGGTTCTGAGGCTGCTGGTGCAATTGTTGCGGCACAGGCAGGAAGCGCATTGAAAAAGTCAACTATGGAATTGGGCGGTGCGGATGCCTTTGTAGTTCTAAAAGATGCTGATTTGGAGAAAACAGTAAAATGGGCAGTTTTTGGACGGCATTGGAATGGTGGACAAGTTTGTGTTTCATCCAAACGAATGATTATTGTTGATGAAGTTTATGATAAATTTCTTGAATTATATCGTAAAGGCGTAGCCGAACTTGTTGCAGGTGATCCATTTGATGTCAAAACAACACTTGCGCCATTATCGTCACAATCTGCTGCTGTCGATATTAAAGCAAATATTGCTAAAGCCATCGAACATGGTGCAAAAGCTGAAGAAGTTGGGCCACCTGTCCCAACAAAAGGTGCATTTGTGCAGCCAACAATTTTAACCGAAGTTGGTGAGGATAATCCAGCACGTTATTGGGAGTTTTTTGGACCTGTTTCAATGCTCTTCCGTGCCAAAGATGAGGAAGATGCAATCCGCATTGCGAATGATTCACCATTTGGTTTGGGTGGTTCAGTCTTTACACAAGACACTAAACACGGTGCAGAAGTTGCCGCCAAAATTTCAACTGGCATGGTCTTTGTAAATCATCCAACTAAGGTTGAGGCTGATTTGCCGTTTGGCGGCGTACGTCGTTCAGGTTACGGACGTGAACTTTTGGGTCTTGGTCTAAAAGAATTTGTGAACCATAAACTTATTGATGTGGTTGATATAGACGCACATTTCTAAGAAAATGTTGCATTATAAATAAAAATGGCGGTGGATATTACCACCGCCATTAATTTGTTATATGATATCCAAATTATTAGAATGTCATACGTGCGCTTACGCCAAAGGTTACTGCTTTTGCATTGTCCAATACGCCACTAGTAGTAATAACTGTTTGTAGTGGTGTACCCGCATAAGCAGCAGTCTTCTTATCAATATTAACTTTGTCAAAGCTAGTTAAAGAAAGCGCAGTATTGATAGAAAGATTGTCTTTAAGTTGATATGTTGCACCAGCAGCAACAGTTATACGGTCGCTGTCAGGAACGCGTGGGTCACGGTGACCATCTGCAATTGGGCTGCTGTCTGATTGCAAGCCACCACGTAATGTAAGCTTATCGTTGAATTTATAATCAAGACCAACACCAACAGCAGTTGAATCTTTGTAACCAAATGGAAGGCTCTGGTTGCCTGTTGATCCCATATTAGTTAATTCGATTGTGTCAAACTCGCTCCAGCCAAAGCGTGTGTATTGCAAATTAACGGTCAATTTATCGGTTGCATGATAACGACCGCCAACATTGATTTGCCATGGTGTTGAGAATGTTGCTTTTGCACCATCAACTGTTTTGTTAAGGCCGTATGCTACTGCGATAGGATCGGTTAGCCCTGCGATTGTAACACTACCGTCTAATTTATGCTTGACCGCAGATTTGTAGCTTAGGCCAAGGTCAAATTTTTCATTGTGGTATTGTGCGCCCAATGAATAACCAACATTCCAGCCATCTCCACGAAGCTCTTGGTGACCATCAGTACCAGTTGGAAGCGCAGAAGGAATATAGTTGCTTAAAGTTGCTTCAACATATTCAACGTTTAAACCTAAACCAAGGCTAAGATTTGCAACTGGATTTAAGGCAACCATTGGCTGGATGTCAAAGGTGCGAAGATAAGTTTCGTCTGCACTATAACGTGTCCAGCTGGTTGGATCGTAATCGCTGGTCATGCTGAAAGGTGATGACAAAAGTAGACCAATAGCAACTTTATCATTCAATTTTTTTGCAATACCACCAGTTGGAAGTACGCCCTGTTCTACTGGGTTATTATGGCTTTGAACGCCGCCAACAGGTAAGTTAGTAGTTGGAATAACAGTAGTGCCAACAAGTAGGGTAGGGCGAATAATACGAGTGCTAATATTGTTAACTTTTGCAGTTGGTGCAATCAAAGTTGCGCCCATAAATGCTTCTGTACCAGAGATACCACCGATAGAAGCAGGGTTCCACCATGCTTGTTCGATACCAGCCTCTGAAACTTCACCAGACCACGCGCGACCGTTTGCTTTTACTGATTGTTCTTGAAGATAAAATGCGCCTGCATTGGCTTCAGCAGCAAAAAACAGACCAGCTGTAACTGCAAGAATGCTTGTTGTAACAAGACGTTTCGTTTTGTTTGAATTAAATTTCATTTGTGTTCCCCTCTAAAAAACTATTTAATATGGAAATTGACCAAGGCGTTATTTTACGCGGGTCCATGTTTGAGTTTTGCACAAAGGTGCAACAACGCACCCTGTTAGTTTGATATGATCTTTATCAACGATTGTTATTGAACCTGAATATGTATTGCCTTCGTCGGCCTTATATACCCAACCATCAACCCATTGATTGCCTTTTTGCTTAAAGCCCCAAATCATTGTAATGCCTTTTAGTGGGCGGTTTCGTAATTCAGGCTTTTTGTTTTTTTCATCTTTTTTGCCAGGGTCTTTGGCGATGTCATCAGATGATAATAATGTGCCGCATAATGAATTGCCACAAGCGGAAATTCGCACAATTGCGTTTTTGGTCGGTGAACGCCATTCGCCAATTGCTGTATCAGCGGTAAAAGCGCCAGCCATTGCGGTGGCGGCAAGAAATGCCAACATATATTCACTCCCTCAAAAGTAAAATAATTGTATTTAAAATACTGATATTGTTGTTATCAGTGCTTGTTTATATAAATTGGATATTGCACAGGTTTACGCGTTCGTCAATGAAATGATGACGTTACCTGTCTGTTGTATAGTGCGACAGATTATTACTTTATCTGTCTATTTGCTTCCTCCCTTTTCTAGACCGTTTCCTCTTTTGTCGATTAATCGACATATTTTTATTTATTGTCCGAATTATAACTTACTTATCTTGTTATAGTCGGATATATTGTTTGCGGCTGCGATTTATATTTTGCCATTTAGCTATTGTTTGATATGTTTAAAACGAACGTATGAATTGTCAAGAGGAAAAATAATAATGTCTGACATCGGGGTGAGTGAAACAAATTTTGAGGTCAAATCAAATGATGCAAAATCAGTTGATGGCAAGGCAAATGAATCCCGTGCTAACGAAACCCGCGAGAAAATTTTAAACGCGGCAGAACGTTTGTTCATGGAATTCGGTTATGATGCCACCTCTATGCGCCATATTACTAGTGAGGCCGAGGTTAATCTTGCCGCAGTTAATTATCATTTCGGTTCGAAAGAGGCGCTTATTCAAGAAGTATTTCGTCGTCGCTTGGATTGGTTGAATGATGAACGTTTACGGGTGCTTGATGAAATGGAGGCCGAGGTAAATGGTGGTCCATTAAAACCTTCGCAAATTGTTGACGCAATGTTTGGCACGCTTTTGCGAATGGCAAATGATGAAAGCGTTGGTGGAAGCACTTTTGTAAGGCTTTTGGGGCGTACATTGACCGACCCTTCAAAATTCATCAATACTTTTTTGGCACGTGAGCATGCTTATGTGATGGATAGGTTCAAAAATGCCTTGTTCAAGGCGCTGCCTGATGTGCCAAAGTCTGAAATTATTTGGCGTTTTCATTTTATGCTGGGCGCAACATCTTACGCGATTACTGGCGCGGACGCTCTTACTGGTGTCACGGATTGGCAGCTTTCACCATCTGATACAGATGAGCGCCCAGATTTATTATTGCCACGTCTAATGTCGTTTTTGTTGGGTGGCCTTCGTGCGCCTCTTCCACAATTGCCGATATTTCCGCAATCGGGAAATGCGTCACAAGGCGCACACGATAGTATCTACTAAAATTACTCAACAGATTAAGGTTACCCAAATAGATTGAGGTTACAATGGGATTTGAAAAGAAAATATATATTGTTGATGGTGCTCGTTCACCATTTTTAAAGGCGCAAAAAGGCCCAGGGCCATTTTCTGCGTCCGATATGGCAACCCAAGCGGGTCGTGCCTTATTGCTCCGCCAAAAGTTTGCACCAACAGATTTAGATGAAGTTATTCTTGGATGTGCGGGTGCATCAGCTGATGAAACCAATATTGGGCGTATGGTTGCATTACGCATGGGGTGTGGCGAAAAAGTTCCAGGTTGGACCGTGATGCGCAATTGTGCATCGGGTATGCAGGCGCTTGATTCTGCAATCGCCAACATTCTTACTGGTCGTTCGAATTTGGTTATGGCGGGTGGGGTTGATGCTTTGTCACGCGCCCCGCTTATGTATAACGACAAGATGGTTGGTTGGTTTGCATCTCTTATGGGCGCAAAAACCCCAATGGAAAAGGCAGCGGTCTTCGCAAAATTAAAGGTTCCAGAGGTTTTGAATCCTGTGATTGGCCTTATGAAGGGTTTAACTGACCCAGTGGTTGGTTTATTGATGGGGCAAACCGCAGAAAATCTGGCTTGGAAATTTAATATTAGCCGCAAAGAAATGGATGAATATTCGGTACGCAGCCACCAAAGGGTTTTGGCGGCACAGCAAAGCGGGCATTTCGAGGAAATAGTTCCAATCATTGATGGCGATGGTAAGGTTTATGCCGTTGACGATGGGGTCAGGCCTGATGCCTCAATGGCGGGCATGGCAAAATTAAAACCATTCTTTGACAAAAAATACGGCAATATTACCGCCGCCAATTCATCACAAATTACTGATGGTGCGGCCTGGCTTATATTGGCATCAGAAGAAGCGGTTAAAAAACATAAATTAAAGCCAATTGGCGTAATTTCAGATAGTGAATGGGCTGGGCTTGATCCTGCTATTATGGGTCTTGGGCCAGTTCATGCCACAACACCATTGATGCAGCGCAATAATCTTAAAATTGAAGATATTGATGCTTGGGAATTAAACGAAGCATTTGCAGCGCAAGTAATTGGTTGCCTACGCGCTTGGGAATCTGACGAATATTGCAAAGGCCAGCTTGGCCTTGCTGGCGCGTTCGGAAAGATTGACGAAGAAAAGCTTAATATTGATGGTGGCGCGGTGGCTCTTGGTCATCCGGTTGGGGCGTCTGGCGCGCGTATCGTGCTTCATGTTTTACAGATTTTGCGCCGTACAGGCGGCAAGAAAGGGATTGCCACAATTTGTATTGGTGGCGGTCTTGGCGGTTCGATGCTGGTTGAAACTATTTAAAGAGAATAAAAATGACTGAATTAAATCTCAAAAACTGGCGGTTAGAAAATGATGAACAAGGGATCATAACCGCAATCTTGGACAAAGCTGGCGAAAATGCCAACACATTATCCAAAGAAATCATGGATGAATTGGCAATATTGCTTGATGAATTCGACAAAACCCAACCCAAAGCCGTTATTTTCCGTTCTGGAAAATCAGCTGGCTTTATTGCCGGTGCTGATATTAATGAGTTTACAAAACTCGATAGCAAAGAAAAAGGAATTGAAATAATTTCCCGTGGTTGGAATTTATTTAATCGCCTTGCTGATGTGAAATATCCAACATTAGCATTGGTACGCGGGCATTGTTTGGGTGGCGGGCTAGAGCTTGCATTGGCATGTAAATACTTGCTTGTGGTGGATGAGCCGTCAACCAAAATGGGCTTGCCCGAAGTAATGCTTGGTATTTTCCCTGGCTGGGGTGGTATGAAACGTCTCCCTGAAAGAATTGGCGCACCCCAAGCGCTTGATATGATGCTTTCTGGTAAAACTATTGATGCCAAAAAGGCAAAAAAACTTGGTCTTGCTGATGATTGTGTGCCACCTCGTGTTATGGAAATGGCCGCCAAGCAATTAGTGCTTTCTGGTGGTCATCATAAAAAACTAGGTCTTGTCTCGCAGGTGCTGAACGGGCCATTAAAGACTGTCACCGCCAAAAAGGCACGTGAAGAACTTGTCAAAAAGGCGCGTCCCGAGCATTACCCTGCACCGTATGCAATTCTTGATATTTGGGAAAAGCACGATGGAAACGCACTTGTTGACCCTAATTTGATTGATAATATCATAAATTCAAAAACCGCCCGTAATTTGGTGCGGGTATTTTTCCTTCAAGAAAGATTGAAAAAGTTTGGCTCACAAAGCGACTTTAAGGCTAGACATGTTCACGTTGTTGGTGCGGGAATTATGGGGGGTGATATTGCGGCATGGTGTGCATTGCGCGGTTTAAAAGTCACTTTACAGGATACATCTGTCGATAGGATTGCACCGGCAATTGGGCGCGCTAAAAAATTGTTTGATCGCCGTATAAAGGATCCGCTTTTGGCGCGCGATGCGTTTGATCGCCTCGTTCCCGATGTTGCGGGTGACGGCGTAAAGGATGCGGATGTAGTCATTGAGGCTATTTTTGAAAACCTTGATGCCAAACATAGCTTGCTTTCATCTTTAGAAAAGAAAATGAAAGCCAGTGCAATTCTAGCCACCAATACCTCTAGCCTGAAACTAGAAGATTTAGCTGTTGTTTTGAAAAATCCAGCACGTCTTGTTGGGATCCATTTCTTTAATCCAGTCGCACAGATGCCGCTTGTAGAGGTTATCAACGCCGAAATTAGCGATGAAAAAACCGTCAAAAAGGCTTTGTCATTTGTTAAACAAATCGACAAATTACCGCTTCCGGTAAAGTCTGCCCCTGGGTTTTTGGTCAATGCAGTGCTTACACCCTATATGCTTGAGGCAATGCGTGCTGTTGACGAGGGGATTAGTCCTGAAACTGTTGACGAGGCTATGCTTGCTTTTGGTATGCCTATCGGCCCAATTGAACTTGTTGACACTGTTGGTCTTGATATTGCCATGGCCGCAGGCAGCCAAATTGCCGATGCCGATGAAGCGCCAAAATGTTTGCTTGAAAAAATCGAAAAAGGCAATTTGGGCAAAAAAAACGGAAGTGGTTTTTATAATTGGGTTGATGGTAAGGCGCAAAAAGGCAAAGCTGGCGAAATACCTGCGGGTCTTGCCGAGCGCCTGATTGCGCCATTGCTTCAGCGAACACAAAAGCTGGTTGACGAGGGTATTGTTGGCGATGCCGACCTTGCAGATGCCGGTGTTATTTTTGGAACTGGGTTTGCGCCATTCACGGGCGGACCATTAAATTATAGCATTGGCTAAATGACTGATTTTCCTTTCCCCATAAGGGGAAAGGAGTATTCATTTGGTCAAAGTTTTATCTAATCACCTTATTTTCGCCATTAGTATATTTTATAAATTTAGGGCTTGACGAGCCAGTGTTTGACCATATATTAAAACGGTCGTTTAAAATGGACGTATAGTTCAGAAATTAATTAAGCTTGAGGGAGTGTTTTTTGACAAAACTATCGATTAAAAAAGCCGCCGTATTGGGCGCTGGCGTGATGGGCGCGCAAATTGCGGCGCATCTAGCCAATGCTAATATTCCCGTTTTATTGTTTGATTTACCTGCCAAAGAAGGCCCAAAGAACGCAATTGTTCAAAAAGCTCTTGATGGCATGAAAAAATTGCAACCTGCGCCATTCGCATCAAAGTCGGTAATGAAATATATTGATGCTGCAAATTACGATGACGATTTAGAGGCGCTAAAAGATTGTGATTTAATTATTGAAGCAATCGCCGAGCGTATGGATTGGAAAAGTGACCTATATGCGAAAATTAGCCCGTTTTTGAACGAAAATGCGGTTGTGGCGTCTAACACTTCTGGCCTTTCAATTAATGAATTGTCACATGCCTTGCCGGAAAATATACGCCATAATTTCTGCGGAATACACTTTTTCAACCCGCCACGTTACATGAATTTGGTGGAAATCATTCCAACCAAAACCACGAGCACAAAAGTAGTTGATGCACTTGAATCATGGCTTGTAAGCCGTCTTGGCAAAGGTGTTGTTCGCGCATTTGATACACCAAATTTTGTTGCAAACCGTATTGGGGTTTTCTCAATGCTTGCGGTTATGCACCACACACAAGCTTTTGATTTAGGGTTTGACGTTGTTGATGCCTTGACTGGTCCAAGTATTGGTCGCCCAAAAAGTGCGACTTATCGTACGGCCGATGTTGTTGGTCTTGACGTTATGGCGCATGCCACAAAAACTATGCGTGACACCTTGCCAAATGACCCTTGGCACAAGCATTTTAACCCACCTGTTTGGATTGAAAAACTAATTGAAATGGGCGCTTTGGGACAAAAAACCAAAGTTGGCATTTTCAAAAAAGTTGGCAAAGATATCATGGTGCTTGATCTTAAAGCCCAAGATTATCGTCCTTCAAATGCGGTGGTTGCCGATGAAGTTGCGGCAATTTTAAAAATTAAAAATCCATCTGAAAAGTTCACCGCACTACGTGCATCCAATCATCCGCATGCGCAATTCCTATGGGCTATTTTCCGCGATGTATTCCATTATGCAGCGGTGCAGCTTGAAAACATTGCTGACAATGCACGTGATCTTGATTTTGCAATTCGTTGGGGTTTTGGTTGGGCGCAAGGTCCATTTGAAATTTGGCAATCTGCGGGATGGAAGGCAATTGCGCAGGCTATTAGCGAAGATATTGCTGCCGGTAAAACCTTGTCAGATACACCTTTGCCAGCATGGGTAAATGATCGACGTGACGGTGTTCATACGCCAGAAGGTTCATGGTCGGCACATTCTAATAGTTATGTCCCACGTTCTTCATTGGATGTTTATAAACGTCAAATTTTCAAAGAGCCTTTATTGGGTGAAAATGCAAAAACCCCAGAGGCAAGCGGCGAAACCCTTTATGAAAATGAAGGTGTGCGCCTTTGGAGATTGCCAGAAGTCGATAATGGTATTGGCATCATTTCCATTAAAACTAAAATGCACGCAATTGGTGATGAAGTTCTTGACGGTGTTATCGATGCGGTCAAATTTGCTGAAGCTAATCTTGACGGCGTAGTAATGTGGCACGAAGCGCCATTTGCGGTCGGTGCAAACCTTAAAAAAGTTACTGAAGCGATTGAACAAAACCGTTTTGATATTCTTGCCGCAATGGTTGAAAAATTTCAACGTGCATCACAGGCTTTAAAATATTCTCAAGTGCCTGTGGTTACTGCGGTACAAGGTATGGCATTGGGCGGCGGTTGTGAATTTGTTATGCATGCCACAAAACGCGTTATTGCCCTTGAAAGCTATATTGGTCTTGTGGAGGCTGGTGTTGGTCTTATTCCTGCCGGTGGCGGTTGTAAGGAATTTGCAATTCGCGCAGCAGATTGGGCGGCAAAATCGGCAACCCCGGGTGAGTTGATGAACTTTATTCAGCCAGTATTTACAAATATTGCGATGGCAAAAGTTTCAACCTCTGCACTAGAGGCAATTGAGATGGGCTTTGCAAAAGATACCGATACAATTTTGTTTAACGCACATGAAACATTGCATGTTGCCATCAAAGAAGCGCGCGCAATTGCCGATGCGAACTATATTCCGCCATTAAAAGCACGTGGAATTGTTGTTGCTGGCCGTGGCGGCGTGGCATCTTTGGAAATGATTCTTATGAACATGCTAAAAGGTGGTATGATTTCCGAACATGATTACCGTGTTGCCAAATACGCGGCAATTGCCCTTTGCGGTGGCGATATTGAAGGCGGTTCTTTGGTTGATGAAGAATGGCTACTTATTCAAGAACGCACACTTTTCGTAGAACTACTTAAAAACCCGTTGACCCAAGCGCGCATTAAACACACGCTTGAAACTGGAAAACCACTAAGAAACTAAGGGCAGGAGATATAGATGACAAAACAAATTCAGGATGCATATATTGTTTCTGCTACGCGTCTTCCGGTGGCGAAAAAAGGCGGAATGTACAAACACGTTCGCCCAGATGATATGTTGGCATTTGCTATTAAAAAGGCATGGGAACAAGCGGGCGACATCGAGCCGCATTTAATTGGCGATGTTGTAACTGGTTGTGCAATGCCAGAAGCAGAGCAAGGGATGAACGTTTCACGTATAGGTCTTTTGCTTGCCGGTCTTCCAGACACTGTGCCAGGGATTACAATCAATCGTTTCTGCTCTTCTGGTATCAATGCGGTCGCTGATGCTGCCAACCAAATCATGCTTGGCAATGCCGATGTTATGATTGGCGCAGGCACAGAATCTATGACCATAATGCCGCAAATGATGGGTAATAAAATTGCTATGAACCCGGCGGTTTTTGAAAAAGAAGAAAATTACGCAATCGCTTACGGTATGGGTTTAACAGCCGAAGAAGTTGCGAAAAAATGGAACGTAAGCCGCGAAGACCAAGACGCATTTGCATTGGCTTCACACCAAAAGGCAATTGCTGCAATTGCTGCAGGTCATTTTAAAGCCGAAATTTCACCGTTTGCATATAAAGAGCATCACCCTGATTTAAAAACGGGACAGGTAAAAATTGTCGATCGTCTTGCCGAAAATGATGAAGGTCCGCGTGCCAATTCTTCAATAGAGGGTTTGGCAAAACTTCGACCAGTATTTAATGTTCGTGGCTCTGTTACTGCGGGCAATTCATCGCAAATGTCTGATGGCGCGGCGGCAGTTGTATTGGTTTCAGAAAAGATTTTGAAACAATATGACCTTACACCTATGGCACGTTTTGTTAGTTTTGCGGTGGCTGGTGTGCCACCAGAAATTATGGGTATTGGTCCTATTGCGGCAATTCCAAAAGCTTTGGACCGTGCAGGTATCAAAAAAGAAGATTTGGATTGGATTGAGCTTAATGAGGCATTTGCCGCGCAATCACTTGCGGTTATGCGTGAACTTGATCTTGACCCAGCCAAGGTGAACCCACTTGGTGGCGCAATTGCACTTGGTCACCCACTTGGTGCAACTGGTGCAATTCGTGCGGCAACCGTTGTTCATAACTTGAAGCGTACTGGCGGCAAATACGGCATGGTAACCATGTGTATCGGCACAGGCATGGGGGCAGCGGGTATCATTGAGCGTCTCTAAGGCAAATATCTGTGATGAAAATGTGCTTGCAGCAGATGTAAGGCCGCGCTGGCTTAGGAAAATTCCGCCATCTTTACGAACTTTTGCCGTAAAGTTGGGTTTTAATTTTCATCCAGCGTTTTTGGGGGCAGGAGGTCATGTTGATTATGTGTCAGAAGATTTGTCACAAATTAGGATGCGCCTGCCGTTAAATTGGCGAACCAAAAATATGGTTGGTTCATTATTTGGTGGTTCGTTATTTGCAATTACCGATGGCGTTCATATGGCAATGCTAAGCCTTAAATTAGGTCGTGAATATATAATTTGGGATAGGTCGGCAAAAATACGTTTTTTAAAGCCGGGTTTTTGCGATTTATATGCAGAATTTACTATTTCAAAAGATGAAATATCTAGTGTTCGTGCAGAGGTTGTGCAAAATGGTGAAATTAAGAAAAACTATTTAGTTGAACTAAAAGACAAAAGCGGAAGCGTTTATGCAATAGTGGAGAGGGAAATTTATATTGCGAATAAAGAATTTCACAAAAACAAGCAAAATCTAAAAAAAGCCACAAATTTGATATAGATTATCAATAAGCAAGGCGGAAAGATATTGCGCAATATAAACAATATTAAAGCATAAATAAAACAGAATGATTGAAGACTATGCGATTACAAAAGGGGAGATGAAATGGAAAGAATATGGGTTAAAAATTACCCCGAAGGGGTTGCAGCAGACATAGACATATCAAAATATCCGTCTTTACCTCATTTGTTTGCGGACATATTCAATAAGTATTCCTCTCGTACTGCATTCATAAGTATGGATAAGGCGATTAGCTTTAATGAGCTTGAAGTTTTAAGTAATCATTTTGGCGGTTGGTTGCAAAGTCTAGGTCTTAAAAAAGGTGCAAGGGTGGCGATTATGATGCCAAATATCTTGCAGTATCCAATTGCTATTGCGGGTGTTTTGCGCGCTGGTTGTGTGGTCGTAAATTGTAATCCGCTTTATACACCACGTGAACTTCTGCATCAATTAAATGATTCCGAAGCTGATGCTATCATCGTACTTGAGAATTTTGCCCATACATTGGCAGAAGTAATTGATAACACCAAAGTTAAGCATGTTATTGTAACCTCTATCGGTGAGGTTTTGGGCGGTATCAAAGGAATGCTTACCAATTTTGTGGTTAGAAATATCAAAAAAATGGTTCCTGCATGGTCGATAAATGGGGCAATTGATTTAAAAACCGCGCTCGCAATTGGTAAGAAACACGGCTTTAAATTAGCTGACGACTTAACCCACGAAGATATTGCATTTTTGCAATACACCGGCGGCACGACAGGCGTTTCAAAGGGAGCAATGCTTACCCATAAAAACATCATTGCCAACGCGATGCAGGCACATGAATGGGTTAAACCGCTTGCCAAGGATTGTGATAATTTTGGTTTAACTGCATTGCCACTTTACCATATTTTCGCATTAACCGCCAATTGCATGCTTAATATGATGCTTGGTTCGCCGAATTTATTGATTGCAAACCCGCGTGATATCGAAGGTCTTGTTAAAGATTGGGCGAAATACCCAGTTACTTCTATGACTGGTGTTAATACGCTATTTAATGCGCTTTTGCACAATGAAAAATTCAAAGCAATGGATTTTTCGAAACTACGTATTTCCTTAGGCGGTGGTATGGCTGTGCAGTCAGTGGTTGCTGAAAAATGGAAAGAAGTAACCGGGACAACGCTTATTCAAGCATACGGACTTACAGAAACCTCACCCGCTGCAACAATTAACCCATTCACTATGAAAGAATTTAATGGTTCGATTGGCCTGCCTATTTCTTCAACCGAAATTGCAATTCGTGATGATGCCGGCAATGACATGCCAATTGGTCAAAGTGGGGAAATCTGTGTTCGTGGCCCGCAGGTAATGAAGGGGTATTGGCAACGCCCACAAGAAACCGAACAAGTTATGTTTAAAGATGGTTTCTTGCGAACTGGCGACGTTGGTTTTATGGACAAGGACGGATTTGTTTATCTGGTTGATCGTAAAAAAGATACAATTATCGTATCCGGATTTAATGTTTACCCAAATGAAATCGAAGAAGCTGTTTCGCGCATTCCTGGTGTGGTAATGGTTGCCGCGGTTGGTGTTCCTGATGAACGTTCAGGTGAAGCGGTAAAGGTTTTTGTGGTTAAAAACAAACCAGAACTTACCGAAAAAGACATCATTCAACACTGCCGCGAAGAACTAACCGGTTATAAGGTACCGCGCCACGTGGAATTTCGTGATGATTTGCCTAAATCAGATGTTGGTAAAGTATTGCGCCGCGCATTAAAATAACAAAGTATTATTTTGTTATTCTTTTGCTGCGCAATCTAGTGATGATTTCTTTCAATGAGTTTTTGGATACCTGATAGGATTCCATTATCTGTGCAGACATGGAATCATTAAGCAATTCATCGATTGAAATAAAATCATTCAGATGGGGATTTTGTGCATTTACAAAATCTTCCCAAATATCATGATTATCCAATATTTTTTCAATAGCCTCAGACATTTTAAAAGTTCACTTTACCCTTGCTTATGGTTTAATCTGCTGGTTCTAGCCTTTCAAACCTATATGCTGCATGAATGCCGCCTTATTAGGTGAGTAAAGTGTCAGAAAAATGAAAGCAAAATTAAACTATTGTAGTTTTATTTTTCGCCCCCGATAATGTGGGTTGCAAATCAATGCAATGTTTCAACATGTCTCACCCCGAAAATACAATAAACAAGACAAGGTGCGATGCACCTTGCCCGTCTATTAGGGGGTTTAATAGTCGATATTCAAAAAAGCCGGACTGTTTACAAAGCGATGGAGCAAACAGTCCGGTTAAGTGGAATGCTGAACTTCCTGTTTACGGGGTATTGCCATAAACAAGATTTACAATAATGCAAATGAGAATTAATTGTAATAGTGTAAATTGTGATAGGCTGTAAAATTAAATATTATGGTTTTGGTTTAAACAAAAATGGTTTTTTGTTTGCGACTTGCAAATAGTGCCAAAACTGCTGCTATAAGGCACAATATTCCGGCAATCAAAAAAGCATAAAGATATGTTTCATACGCGGTTCGTACCCATCCGGCGAAAAATGCGATTGTAGCAGCACCAATTTGGTGCCCTGCAAACACCCAGCCATAAACCACAGGCCCCTTTTCAAGACCAAATTGTTGGTTCGCAAGCCTAACTGTTGGTGGGACGGTCGCAATCCAATCAAGGCCATAGAACACCGCAAATGGCATTAGGCCTGTTGTTGAAAAATCGGCATGGGGAAGGAAAAGAAGGCTTATCCCACGAAAAAAATAATAGACAAATAATAAATATCTTGCATCAAATCTATCAGTTAACCAACCAGATCCAATGGTTCCAAATAGGTTGAAAATACCCATCATCGCCAAAACGGATGCAGATGCAACTGCTGTCATACCAAAATCACCACAGAATGAAACGAAATGCGTTTGTACAAGGCCATTGGTTGATGCACCACAAACAAAAAAGGTGAAAAATAACACCCAAAAAGTTGGTACTTTAACTGCATCAAAAAGGACAAAAAGTGGGTTGATTGTCTTTATGCGTGGTGGTGTTTTTTTAATGATACCATCTTGCCCGTATGGGTTTTGATTGACATCAGATGGCTGTTCAACAAGGAATAGATTTACAATTATAAACGCCACAAACAACAAGGCGCAAACTAGCAATAATGCGCTTCGCCAACCATAATTTTGCATCAAACTTGCTAATAATGGTAAAAATGCCAATTGCCCGGCGGCGTTACTTGCCGCCAATATGCCCATCACAAGCCCACGTTTTTCAGAAAACCAGCGATTGGTTATGGTTGATGCCAATACCATTGCGGTAAGACCGGCCCCACAGCCAACAATAACACCCCAAAATAATACGAATTGCCAAATTTGTTTGGCAAATAATGATAATGTTAAACCGCAAGCAATCATAAAGATTGCGGTTCGGATTATGTTTTTTACACCAAATCTTATCATCATGCTTGCCGCGAACGGTGCAACTAGCCCAAAAAGCAAAAGTGTAACTGCGAATGATGATGAAATCGCCACCATCTTCCAGCTAAATTCACCTGCTATGGCTTTCATCAAAACACCTGGTGCGGCCATTGAAAAAGATGTTGAAATAAGAGTTATAAAAGTAACCGCCATTATGGCCCATGCATAATGGATATTATGTTTTAATAAAAATTTTGCGGTTATTTTGGCAAGCATATTATTTTATAAATTCTAAAACCTTGTCGGTCTTTTCAATTATTCTAGTTACATCATCTTGGGTAAAACTTTTCATCCATTGTGGATTGCGATCCTTATCGATTAATTGTGCCCTAATCCCTTCGTGAAAATCAGGAGTGGACAAGAAAGATAATGACCAATTTAATTCATTATTCATTGCAGTTTTGAAATCAGAAATCATGCCAATTTTCATTGCCGCAAATGTAAAGTTAAGGGCAAAAAGAGATTTCGTTTTCAATATTTTTAATTGTGCATTTGCCCAATCACTTTGGCTATTTTCAAGTGCGTTAAATATTTTTTCAAGGCTTTCTTGGGCAAATAGATTTATTTCAACTGGCAAATCATCACAGGTTGGAATAGTGGCAAATTGTAATATTGTGTTTTCGATATCGCCCGGATTTTCAACAAGCGCATCAAGTAAAATAGCATAATTTTCGCTTTTGACAAAATGGGTTGCAACACCAATTTTTAATGCCATCGCCCCATCAAGACGTGCACCACATAGGCCCATCCAGTTGCCAATTGCTGTCCCCAAGCGTGGCAAAAAATAAGTTCCGCCAACATCGGGGAAATAGCCAATTCCGGTTTCAGGCATAGCAAACAAGGTTTTATCACCGGCAATGCGATATTTTCCATGCACAGAAAGCCCAACGCCTCCACCCATTGTAATACCGTCAATCAGTGCAATATATGGTTTTGGATAGGTTTTGATTAATTCATTAAGTGCGTATTCAGTGCGCCAAAAAGTTTCGGCACGCTTGTCACCAGCCTTACCGCTTTCCGACATCATTATAACATCGCCACCAGCGCAAAATGCACGACCTGTTTCATCGGATTTTATTATAACCGCTTTTATATTGTTATCATGTCGCCATTTAATTAACGCATCAGTTATTGCCTCGCACATTGGCGTGTTAAGCGCGTTTAAGGCTTGGGGGCGATTAATGGTAATAATTCCGATTTGCCCGCGGACTTCACTTAAAATTTCTGACATTAAAATCTCTAAAAAGTAGGGATTACAAAGGCATTTCCACCATGATTTTCATCATCTTCATACCATCGTTGCGTGATGGTTTTTGTGCGGGTGTAAAAGCGCACGCCTTCCATACCATATTGATTTATATCTCCAAAAGCAGATCGTTTCCAGCCACCAAAGGTATGATATGCAACGGGGACCGGGATTGGAACATTTATGCCAACCATTCCAACTTCTACTCTTGCCGCAAATTCGCGTGCTGCCCGTCCATTGGCAGTAAAGATTGCCGTGCCATTACCATATTGGTGTGATGATGGCAGTTTTATTGCATCTTCAAGGTTGTTAACCCGCATAATTTGAAGCACAGGGCCAAATATTTCTTCATGATAAGTAGTCATTTCAGGGGTAACATTGTCCAATAAAGTTGGACCAAGGAAGAAGCCATTCTCATAACCAGAAAGCTTCAAACCACGACCGTCAATTAATAATTTCGCACCTTCTTCAATTGCTTTATCAATCATTGATGAAACTTTTGCCTTGTGGACGGCGGTTACCAAAGGGCCGTAATCGGCGTCTTTATCAGTTGAAATGCCAACCTTTAGGTTTTCTATCATTGGCGTGATTTTTTCGATAAATCTTTCTGCTGTTCCTTCACCAACGCAGACCACAACTGGCAATGCCATGCAGCGTTCACCTGCAGAGCCATATGCCGCGCCCAAAATATCCTTTGCGGCCATGTCCATATTTGCATCTGGCAAAATAATGCCGTGATTTTTTGCGCCGCCCATACATTGCGCGCGTTTCCCATATTTTGCAGCACCAGCATAAACATAATGGGCAATGTCAGATGAACCGACAAAGCTTATGGCCTTGATGTCCTTGTGTTCAAGCAAGGCGTCAACAATTTCTTTATCGCCATTTATGATATTGAAAAGCCCTTTTGGTCCACCGGCTTCAATAAATAACTCGGCAAGGCGAATTGGAACGGATGGATCTTTTTCAGAAGGTTTAAGGATGAAGGCATTACCCGTTGCCAAGGCGGGGGCGCACATCCAAAGTGGTATCATTGCGGGAAAGTTAAACGGGGTAATCCCTGCTACCACACCCAATGGTGCACGAATTGAATAAACATCAATGCCTTGTCCGGCGCCAAATGTATTCTCACCCTTTTGATTATGGGGAATGCCGCAAACAAATTCCACTACCTCAAGACCGCGTGTTATATCACCACGACTGTCCGCAAGGGTTTTGCCATGCTCATTCGAAAGCATTAATGCCAATTCATCCATATTGGCTTCAATTTTAGACTTGAATTCAAACATAATGCGCGCGCGGCGTTGTGGGTTTACGTGTTCCCACTCTTTTTGGGCTTTGATTGCACTTTGGACTATTGCCTCTAGTTCGTCGGCGCTTGAAAGGGATACTTTGCCCTGTATTTCACCGGTGTTTGGGTTATAAATATCGCCGTGGCGGGTTGAATTGCTTTTGATTTCTTTGCCATCAATAAAGTTGCCGACTATGCGCATTTTTATCTCCCATTTGTTATAACAATATACATGGGAGGGAGGCACAGTAAAGAGGAAAGAAATTAATTTTTTTCATTCAATCCATCAGCACCAATCGCGCGATAAAGCGCAATCTGATTGCTGAGGCGGGCTTTTTTTGTCGTGATACGGGTTTTTTCTGCGTTATAATTCGTCCGTTCAGCGTCAAGCACAGAAAGGAAAGATGTTAAGCCTGATTTATAACGAATATTATTAAGCCTTAATGATTCTGCTGCTGCGGACACCAAATCATTTTGTGCCTTTAATTGATCATCAATCGTTGCAAAGCGCGCCAAGGCATCTGCCACCTCTCTGAAAGCAGTCTGCACGGTTTTTTCATAAGTTGCCAAAAGCTTTTCACGCTGTGCTTCGGAATAGGCAAGATTATATTTATTCGCGCCACCGTAAATATTTTGGGTTAATGACAATGTATTGCTAAAAGCAAAGGCATTGCTTTTTAAAAGTGCATCCAATGCATCACTTGCCAAACCAAGTGCAGAATTAAGCGTTATTTTAGGAAACATTGCCGCGCGTGCAGCATCAATATTGGCTTCAGACGCCAATAAATCATGTTCAGCAGAAATTACATCTGGTCTTGCAAGGAGAATTTCTGACGAAAGACCTACTGGAACTTTACCAATATTTTTAGAAAGGTCATCAAGTGAAATTGGATTCCATGCTTCTTGATATGGTGCACCAATCAAAAGTGCCAGCGCATTTTTATCTTGCTCAATCGCTGTTAAACTTGCCGCAATATCAGATCTGGTTGACGCAAGAGTTGTTTCCGCCTGCCGCACATCAACGCGGCTGATAAGACCAGCCTTAAATTTTGCTTGGGTTAATTCGAGGGTACGGATATTTGCAGCCTCAGTCTTTTTTGCAAGGTTTAAAGTATCAATATCGCCTGCCAATGTGATGTAGGCATTGGCAATTTCGGCAATTAAACTGATACGAAATGACTGCCAATCATAACGACTTGCGACATAGTTTTCATATTGCGCATTTGTAAGCGATTTTACACGCCCAAATAAATCGAGTTCATAAGCGCTAAAACCAAGACTTGCGGAATAATTTGTTCCATCTTTATTTTCAGAACCAGAAATGTTTGCCGCCGAAACCCCGCCGTTAATTGTTGGCATTTGATTTGATTTTTGTGCCAAATAAAGGTTTCTTGCCATTTCTACATTGGCAATTGACGCCCGCAAATCGCGGTTATTGGATTGCGCCTTAACAATAATTTCCGATAATTTTGGATCTGTTATTAATTTATCCCATTTTAGACCGCTTTGGGCAATCTGTGGCAATGGTGCATATGCCCCGCCAGATGGCAATTGAGCAGGAATAACCTCCGCCTGCTTGGCAGACGGGTTATATTGTTTTGGTTTTTTGATTTCATCAATGGTTGAACAACCACCGAAAACAAGCGCCGCCAAACAAGGTAAAATAATCATTTTATTTTTCATGATGTTTGCCCCTGTTTAAGTTCAGCAAGGTCGATTTTGCCATGTTTGAAAAGGGCGGCAATCACAACATAGAACATTGGTACAAAGAATATTGCAAGGAATGTCGCGGTTAATGTACCGCCCAAAACTGCCGTACCGATTGCAATCCTGCTATTAGCGCCTGCGCCTGTTGCAATCGCAAGCGGAAGTACACCCATGATGAATGCAAAGCTGGTCATAATAATTGGGCGCAGCCTTAAACGTGCTGCTTCTAATGCCGCCGCCACAAGACCTTTGCCAGATTTTAAAGCGCTTTCCGCGAATTCAACAATCAAAATCGCATTTTTCGCTGATAGACCAATGGTTGTTAAAAGGCCAACTTGGAAATAAACGTTATTTTCAAGCCCGCGGAAAGTAACCGCCAAAACTGCGCCAATCACGCCAAGCGGAATAACCATTAGGACCGCCAATGGGATAGACCAACTTTCATAAAGTGCCGCCAAGGCAAGGAATACCACCAATATTGACATAAGATAAAGGATTGGGGCTTGCCCACCTGAAAGGTTCTCTTGGTATGAAATTCCGCTCCAGGCATAAGAAAGATTAGGGGCGATTTTTTGTTGAATTTCGACCATACGCTTCATGGCTTCGCCAGAGCTTACACCCGCAGCAGGTTCCCCTTGAATTTCATATGATGAAATACCGTTAAAGCGTGAAAGGTTTGATGGTGCTTTGGTCCATTCAAAGTTTGAGAAAGATGAAAATGGCGTCATGGTTCCATCATTGTTTCTGACATGCCATTGATATAAATCATCTGGGCCAGAGCGGAATGGTGCATCTGCCTGAATATAAACCCTTTGCACCCGTCCTTTATTAACAAAGTCATTAACATAAGAACCACCCCAAGCATAAGACAATGTGTTGTTTACATTGGCTTCGGATAGACCAAGGGCGGCAAGTTTTTCATCATCAATATTGATTTTTAACTTTGGTGAATCAGGAAGTGTTGAACCACGAACGTTATTAAGCTCTTTATCTTTTGATGCCTCATCGACAATTTGATCTTTAATTCTTGAAAACTCTTCGTCAGATATGCCCGCACCGTTCAAAAGTTCAAATGTAAAACCATTACTTTGGCCAAGGCCTTGGATGGTTGGTGGCGTCATGGCAATAATTTTGGCATCACGCATTTTTGACATTGCCTTGGTAATACGTCCGGTAATTGCCTGCGCAGAATGTGCCTTGCCGTGGCGTTCATCCCACGGTTTTAAGGCGGCAAATGATTGCCCGGTATTTTGCCCCTGACCCATGAATGAAAAGCCAATAATGGCAAAGAATTTATCAACATCAGGTTCTTTTGCCAAAAGGTATTTGACCAATTCTTGGCGTACAACTTCGGTTCTTTCAACGGTTGCACCTGCCGGCAATGAATACCCAATCATAACCTGACCTTGGTCTTCATTTGGTAAGAAGCTTGTAGGGATGCGCACAAACAGCAGCCCAAGAACACCAACAATTGCAAAATAAACTAAAAAGAATACTTTGCGGCGTCCAATAACTTTCGATGCGGCATTTACATATTTACGTGTGGTGCGATTGAAAAAGTCATTAAATTTATCAAATGTTTTTGCGCCCCATCCTTTTGGCTTTCCGTCCATTTCGTGTGGATTATGTAAAAGCGTTGCGCATAGTGCAGGGGTAAATATCAAAGCTACCAAAACCGACAATAACATTGCCGAAACGATGGTTACCGAAAACTGGCGGTAAATTACGCCGGTTGAACCACCCATAAATGCCATTGGCAATAAAACCGCCGACAATACAACAGCGATGCCAACCAAAGCGCCGCTGATTTCAGACATGGATTTAATGGTTGCTTCCTTAGGCGGAAGGTTTTCTTCTTCCATAACACGGTCAACGTTTTCAACCACAACAATTGCGTCATCCACCAAAAGGCCGATTGCAAGCACCATGGCAAACATGGTCAAGGTATTGATTGAATATCCCAAGACCGCAAGACAACCAAATGTGCCAAGCAACACAACGGGAACTGCAAGTGCGGGAATAAGTGTTGCACGCCAGTTTTGTAAAAACACGAACATCACCAAAACCACGAGTGCGATTGCCTCGATAAGGGTTTTTACAACTTCTTCAACCGAAATTTTAATAAATGTTGTTGAATCGCGTGGGAAGGCGACCTTATAACCTGCTGGCATTGATTTTTGCAATTCAGCAACTTTTGCCTTTACCCGCTCACCAGTTTTTAGGGCGTCTGCACCAGGGGCAAGTTGTAATGCAATACCACTTGCAGGATTGCCGTTTAAAAGAGCAGATGTGCCATAGTTTTCTTGCCCTAATTCAACGCGCGCCACGTCTGATAATTTTACAATCGCGCCACCAGAGTTTGATGATACGATAATATTTTTAAAATCATCAACCGTGGAAAGCTTTGATTTTGCTTTTACTGTTGCAAAAAGTCTCTGTCCTTCAACAGATGGTAAATCCCCCAAGGAGCCAGCCGAAACTTCAACATTTTGTGCCTTTATTGCATTGGCAACATCAGACGGCATTAGATTAAAAGTAGTCAGTTTATTAGGGTCAAGCCAGATACGCATCGCATAGCCCGAACCAAACACACGTGATGAACCAACCCCATCAATCCGTGATAAAGGGTCTTGGATATTTCTTGCTAAATAATCAGAAATCTCAGTACGATTTGAACGTCCGCTTTCATCATAAATTGCCACAATCATCAAAAAATCGTTATTCGCTTTTTGAACTTTTACACCTTGGTCTTGTACAGATTGTGGAAGGCGGGAAATCGCTTGCTGAATTTGGTTCTGTACCTGTACCTGTGCGGTATCAGGGTTTGTACCTTTTTCAAAAGTCGCACTGATATTTGCTTGCCCGCGGTCATTTGATGATGATGAGAAATATAAAAGCCCATCAATCCCCGTTAGCTGCTGCTCCAAAACCTGCGTAACGCTATTTTGAATGGTTTCGGCAGTTGCACCAGGATATGATGCCGAAATACTGACATTGGGCGGCGCTATGTCTGGGTATTGTGCAATTGGTAATGATTTAATTGCCAATACACCCATTAACATAACACCAATAGCGATAACCCATGCAAATATCGGACGACCAATGAAAAATTTGCTCATGGCTAATTACCGTTTGCGCTTTGTGAAAGGTCATTAGATGTCGGTATAGTAACCGCAACGGGTTTTACATCACCACCTGGTTTTACTTTGTCACGGCCTTCAACAATGATTTTTTCACCAGATTTTAGGCCTGAAGTAATAAGCCATTGATTGCCAATTGCCTGCCCAATTGTGACATCGCGTTTTTCGGCTTTGTTCTGTGCATTAATTACATATACAGAACCCTTGTTTCCGCTTCCGATAGCAAGGCCTTGTTGTGGAATTAATAAGGCATCAGGTATTTCATATTGCGGAACTTGAACTTTTACAAACATGCCCGGTAATAAATAGCCTTCAGGGTTTGGTACTTTGGCTCGTAAAGTTACTGCACCAGTTGCTGCATCTACCATGCGATCCGAGAATTGTAATATACCTTGATGCGGATGCGTGGAGCCATCTTCGGTAATAATTGTAACCGGTGCTGTAGTAATTACTTTTCCTTGTGATGCCATCGCTTTGCGCATTTTTAAAATATCTGCGGCAGATTGTTGGACATCAACATAAATCGGGTCAAGTGCACGAATTGTTGCAAGTGGCGCTGCTTGTGAAGCAGTTACCAATGCGCCGACCGTAAAGTTTGATGCACTAATATAGCCACTGATTGGTGCGCGAACAGTTGTATAACGCAAATCGATTTGGCTTGAACGTAAATTCGCTTGCGCAAGCTTTACCGCCGCCGCAGCCGCGCGTTCTGTTGCAAAAGCATCGTCACGATCTTGTAGGCTTATGGCGTCTGTATCGGAAATGGAGCGGTAACGATTTGCTTTGATATGTGCCGCGTCAAGATTTGCCTGCGCGCTCAAAAGGCTTGCTTGGCGCTGTTCTAGGCTTGCTGAATAAGTTGACGAATCAATTTGATATAGCGGCTGCCCTGCTTTTACATATGATCCTTCTGTAAACAGCATTGCTTTTATAAGCCCCGAAGCTTGTGGGCGAACCTCTGAGGTTAATGTGGCAACGACGCGCCCAGATAATTCGGACTTAATGGTCGATGGTTGTTGGGTAATTTGAATAAAGCCTACTTCGGGCGTTTTTGGTGGGCCATCACCTTTTGCATTTTTATTGTCTGATTTACACGCGGACAAAACCGCAAAAGATGCCAAAAGGCACGAAATGATTTTTCTTTTCATAGCCAACACTAATTGTTACTCAAGCCTGATTTATTATTTATACGTCAGGGTTATAACATTTGGTCGCCAATGCAATGTATTTTTTGCAATATTATTATGATTCTGATGAATTATTTATTTTTCATATAAACTTTGACAGAATGCTATTAAAAAATTCAATCCTGAACTTCGGCAAGCGTTACTACTAGGTGGCTCAATACCTCTAAAGTTTTTTCAATGTGTTCTTCTTCTAATTTGCGGGCGCGGTCAGCATCACGTGCAAGTGCCGCCTCAACGATTGCTTTATGTTCTGAATGAACATCACGCGGCATGCCACGACTATTCAATGATATGCGGCGATAACGCTCCGACTGCCCGAATAAAATTCCTTGAAATTGCATCAACCAGCGTGATGGGCAGGCACCAATTAATGCGCGGTGGAATTCGCGGTTTCTTACCTCAAATTCATCGGTATATAGTGCAATGTTTTCAGGGGTTCGTGCTTGTTCAACTTTGGAAAGGCGATGGAAGGCAGCGACCAGATTTGCTTCCCATTCCTCGTCCCCATGAATGATGGATTGTACTAATGCCTCGGCTTCGATAAGTTTACGCGTCCGCGTTAAATCTGCAAAATCTTGTAAAGAAATTCCGGCAACTCTAAAGCCGCGTTGCTCTTCAGAAGTTACTAGAGCATCACCAACAAGGCGTGTTAAGGCTTCACGTAATGTGCTTGCGCCAACTTCATAGCGATCCTTTAAAACCTCAACCCGCAATCGTTCACCTGGTGCCAAAACGCCATTTAAAATATCTGCGCGAATAAGACCATATGCCGCCTCTACCATAGAGCGCGCATTCTTTGCTTCGGTTAAATTTAATAAAGAATTATTCATCAGTTTCCTTGCCCGATTAATATTAAGCAATGTTTTGCACGAAAATACAATTGCCCGTGGGTGACTTTACGGTATCTTTGCTGCAAGATTTTCCTAATATATTGAAAATATAACATAAAAAAATTATTTTCACAAATAATAAAAAATCTCGAAATTTTTGTTGACACTCTGAAATTTTTACAATATCAATTCTTCATGCACCAAAGAGTGCAACGCAAATTGGCAAACTTAAAAAATATAATGCCAAGGCAAAAGGGAAGAAGTAATGACACGTCAGTCCGTCAATGGCAGGTTTCAAAAGAATACCAATGGTAACAAAAACGCACTTGGCAACGCATTCGTTCGCGTTATCGGGGAGCGTTTGGGCCGTTTCATCGAGTTTGAATATTGCCTTAATGATGAAGATTTGACTGTTGAATTAGTTCTTCCAATCCGCGCTTTTGAGGAATTTTGTATCGCTCAAAATGCCAGCATCATCACAAATACCAACGACACTAATGCCGAAGAGATTTTGTGGCGCTTAAAAAATCCTGGACTTTTGAAAAGGGTAAATCGCCACTGAGTAACTAGCTTTAACACCGAATCTGGGGAGGAAACAGAATGACGGTAGAGATAAAGACAATAGATTTTGAGCCGAAGCGACAAACATTCGGACATGTTGCGCGTCGGATAGGCGAGGGGAAGCCAGCAACAAGATATCAAGAAGCGGTTCTTGATGTTCAGGCAACGGCTAACTTTCACTATAAACCATTATGGGAACCTGAATTCTGGCAATATGACGAAGGTAAAACCAAAGTGGTTATGGAAGATTGGTACAAGCCATTAGATCCACGTCAATTCTATTACGCGACATATAATATTTCGCGCGCAAACATGAACCAATCCAATGAAAGAAACTTTACTTTTGTTGAAGATAAAGGGCTTTTGGAAAAACTTCCACAAGAAACCAAAGATATTTTGATTAACCGCCTTATTCCGGTTCGCCATCTGCATTGGGGTGCGAACATGAATATGAGCGAGATTTGCCAACGTGGTTACGGCACTGCTGTAACTTCGCCGTGCATCTTTTCGGCGGGTGATCATTTGGGTATGGCGCAAATTATCGGTCGTATCGGTCTTGAGCTTGATGGCCAAACCGGTGATGGACTTGAAACTGCAAAAACCGCATGGATGAATGATGCTTCTTGGCAAGGCATCCGCAAACTTATCGAAGACACGTTGGTTCTTAAAGACTGGTTTGAGCTTTTTGTGGCGCAAACACTTGGCGTGAACGCCATTGTCTTTGATTACATTTATAATGGTCAAGACGATGCATTTGGTGCGGCGTCACTTCCTATTTCAATGCTAACCGAATTTGTATCAGACTGGTCAAAAGACGAAGTCAAATGGTCTGATAATGTTATCAAAGTAGTTGCCGCCGAAAGTGCAGGAAACAAAGCGACCGTATCTGAATGGGCAAAAAAATGGATTGCTGCGGCTCAAGATGCCCTTACCCCATTTGCTGGCGCAGATGCCGCAAAAGCACAAGCCGATAAAGTTCGCGACAAAGCCAAAAAACTTGGATTGGAGGTATAATCAGATGGCACAAATAGCATCAATAACCTTGTACCAGAATGATGAAGCCCGCCCAGTGATGGAGGCTATTTTGCAAGACAATCCGACGGCTCGCGTATTGAATATGCCGGGTGCGGTTAAAATCGACGTTGATGATGAATTGGTTATCAATCGTGCGACCGTGGAGGAAAAATTGGGTTCTGAATGGGATCCGCAACAAATCCACATGGTTTTGATTTCGATGGCGGGCAACCTCGATGAAGATGATGACCGCATCACACTTTCTTGGAAACACTAAACATAAATACAAGGGATAAAACAATGGCTGTAAAAAAAATGGGGCTAAAACAAAAATATGCCCACCTTACACGCGGTCTTGATTGGGAAACCAGCTATCAGAAGATGGATGATGTGTTTCCGTATGATCAATTCGAAGGCATAAAAATTACTGATTGGTCAAAATGGGAAGATCCATTCCGTTTGACAATGGATGCATATTGGAAATTCCAGGCCGAAAAAGAACGTAAACTTTATGCGGTTATTGATGCGTTCGCACAAAATAACGGGCAATTAAATGTTTCTGATGCGCGCTATATCAACGTATTGAAACTGTTTTTAACCGGCGTTTCACCGCTTGAATATCAAGCGCACCGTGGTTTTGCCTTCACTGGTCGTCATATGCGTGGTGTGGGCCCACGCATCGCTGCACAGATGCAGTCATTAGACGAGCTTCGTCACTTCCAGACCCAAGCGCATACAATTTCGCACTATAATAAATTCTTTGACGGTATTGCGGAATTCCAACACATGCATGACCGTGTATGGTATCTATCAGTTCCAAAATCATTCTTTGATGATGCGCGCGCTGCCGGTCCATTTGAATTCATGATTGCGATTGGTTTTGCGTTTGAATATGTTTTGACCAACCTTCTTTTCGTCCCATTCATGTCTGGTGCCGCATATAACGGCGATATGTCAACTGTTACCTTTGGCTTCTCTGCGCAATCAGATGAAAGTCGCCACATGACATTGGGTATCGAAGTTATCAAATTCTTGCTTGAACAGCATCCAGATAACCTTCCGATTGTTCAAAAATGGGTTGATAAATGGTTCTGGCGTGGTTTCAAAGTTCTTGGCCTTGTTGCTATGATGATGGACTACATGCTTCCGAAAAAAGTTATGTCTTGGAAAGAAGCATGGGAAATCTATTTCACGGAAGCTGGCGGTTCATTATTCACAGACCTTGAGCGTTATGGCCTTAAAGTTCCAAAATATGCTGATGTTGCGACTGAAATGGCGGAGCATATCTCACACCAAAACTGGGCTGTTTTCTATCAATATACCCATGCGGCAGCATTCCACACATGGACACCGGATAAAGAGCATTTGGATTGGTTGAGTGAAAAATATCCAAATACTTTCGATAAATATTACCGTCCTCGTTGGGAAATGTGGGCAAAAATGGATGAAGAAGGCAGGCGTTTCTATAATATGGCACTACCGCAACTTTGCCAAACTTGCCAAATTCCAATGGCATATACAGAGCCAGGCGATCCAACCCAAATCGCATTCCGTTGTACTGAATGGAATGGTGAAATGTATCACTTCTGCTCTGATGGCTGCAAAGACATATTTGATGATGAGCCTGAAAAATATGCTCAAAGCTGGCTGCCAGTTCACCAAATTTTCCAAGGCAATTGTGGCGGTCCAACCGTTCCAGATGTTTTGAATTGGTATCGTTTAAATGTTGGTGCCGACAATATGGATTATGTCGGCTCACCTGATGAGCAAGTTTGGAATTCTTGGAAGGGTAAAGCCCCTGCTGAGGCTGCGGAATAACTTTTGGTGGGTGTGTCCATTCCCCTTTCAAAAGGCACACCCTACCATTTTTACAGAATTAAAGAGGTTAAAATGCCTGTTATTGCACTTGATAAAGATTATGCAAAAAAAGTTGAATTTCGTGACAACGTTAATAATTTTCACGGTAATCAGCTAACTTACGTTCATTGGGAAGAGCATAACATGTTCTGCTCTGCCATTGCGTTCCCACTGCCGCCTGCCATGCCATTTGGTGCATTAGTTTCAGAAGTAATTGCACCGCATTATGCGGCGCATCCAGATGCTGCCAAAATTGATTGGTCAAAAGTTGAATGGATGATTGACGGCAAAAAAGTTACTCCAGACTTTGATAAATCTCTTGCCGAAAATGGCATGAAACACAAAAGCCTAGTTCGTTTTTGGACACCCGGACTAAATGGCTACAAAGGCACTTATTCATAAGAGATAATCATGACCTATACCTTGACGATAGAGCCATTGGGCGAAGAGATAGAAGTAGAAGAAGGCCAGACAGTGTTGGATGCGGCATTGCGTGCGGGAATATATTTACCGCATGCGTGCGGTCATGGATTGTGTGGAACCTGCAAGGTTGATGTTCTCGATGGGGAAGTTGACCATGGTGCTGCTTCACCTTTTGCTTTGATGGATTTTGAAAGGGATGAGGGTAAGACACTTGCTTGTGAATGCCGCCTACAATCGGATGTAACGATTGAAGCGGACATTGACGAGGATGATGATGCAAGAAGGATTGCGGTGAAAGACTTTGATTGTGAAGTCACCGCAATCACTAATCTAACCCATGATGTGAAGGGTATTACATTTAAGATAAATGGCGATACAATTGATTTTCAGGCGGGACAATATGTGAATGTCAATTTGCCTGGGGTTGAAGGTACGCGCGCCTTTTCAATTGCTAACCCCCCAAGCGAGAATGATAAGATTGAGCTTCAGTTAAGGTTGGTAAAGGGTGGCAAAGGCACGACCTATATTCATGAAACCCTGAAAGTGGGTGATAAGATTAAGATATCTGGTCCCTATGGTCGTTTCATCACCCGTAAATCACGCGGTGGCCCGAAATTATTTCTGGCAGGTGGCACAGGCGTTTCTAGCCCGCGTTCAATGATATTGGAATTATTATCCGAAGGTTATGGAGAGCCAATTACTTTGGTTCATGGTGTACGTACCCGCAATGATCTTTATGGATTTGAAGAATTCAGCGAGCTTGCGTCAAAGCACTCAAACTTTACTTATATCCCTGCGCTTTCAGATGCGGAAGGTGATGAAAGTTGGAATGGTGCAAAGGGCTTTGTCCATGATGCGGCGAAGGCACA
>APMI01000068.1_pt1 | contig 72936 bp, 67 predicted proteins | sample 667938 | NCBI WGS metagenome assembly APMI01 (sample SAMN01084076, study PRJNA167559) | wastewater metagenome | biome: Wastewater | place: Denmark: Ejby Moelle, Odense | collected 2011-11-28 | reverse complement strand
TCCGCGCCTATGATCGTGCGAGACCTACTCGCGCTAAAGTCGGTCATCGCCAGGCTCTTATTCCTCAAAAGCCCAACCTATAAGGTTGGGCTTTTGTTTTTCCCGTTTAGCGTTGGGTCAGCGCTTCCAATAGCAGTTGTAATTCAACTGCATATTGATAATGTAGGTTTGGGTCGGTAGCCAAGGTAGGTTCATAAGATCCCATAAGAATATTTTTCAATTTATCAATCAATAGTTTACCCCCGGCTGGTACATTAGGGCTGGCCGCAATCTGTTCGAGCTTGGCTGCAAGAGAAGAAGTTTCGCCGGTGCGGATAGCTTGATGAACTTGCGCGCATAGGCGTGCCCCTGGATTGTCGTTTTCACCGCCAGCCCTTCGGTAAGCGAGGTATTTTTGCATCGCTTGCCGTCGTGCTCGGTCTGCGACATCCTGATTTTGCGCGGTTTGGCCAAGATCGTGTAAACCTCGGCGGATGGCCCAATTGCGAGCGGTATAGCTATCGGGCAGATTGCATTCGCTAGCCCGGTATAATTCTTGGCGGGCTTCGTCATGGCGGTGAAGTTGGATGAGAACATTGGCAAGTTTGTTGCGACTGGCCTCTTCGCCAAGAGAATCCCCCAATTGGGTGCATAACTCTGACAGGCGACGATAAGCTAAAGCGGCTTCCTCCAATTGATTGGATATTTGGTGCAGATGGCCTAATTCTCCCAAGGTTTCAGTTATACTATTGCGATCTCGTTGCTGTTCATAGAGATACAGCGCCTGTTGGCAAGCGTGCAGGGCCGGTTTCATATCTGCGCTTAGTTTGTGGGAGAGGGCGATCTGCCTCCAGGCACGCGCAGTGCCTTCTGGTTCCCCTAGCGCTTCGAAGATCTGACGGGCGGAATCGTATAAATCAACCGCTTCACTGTAATGTCCTTGTCTCTGGCGCACTAAACCCAACTGCATTTTATTATTTGCAATCAGTCCTTTGGGGGCATTAGGCCCCGATTGAGTGAGTGCCGCTTCATAGGCAGTGGCAGCTTCCTGCAAACGCTGTAAATAGGCTAAGCAATCACCGATTTCAGCATCGACCACTGCTGCCATGCGGCCTGCATTGCTGTTGCCGGTTTCAGCCAAGCTTTGAAATTGCTGGCGGGCAACCGAAAACTCCCGGACAGCTGATTCGGCGGCACCGGTTAATTTGAGCAACTTGCCCAGTTGGAAAAAGGCCTGCGCCAGATCATAGCCGGCTCCCGGATAGCTGTCGGGGCCTGCTTCTTGGCATTGGCGCAGCAACTGTCGGGCTGCCTGGAAGGCTTCCTCAAGCGCGCCATTATCGCGCAGGCGTTCGACCCGCAAGCGTTCAGTTTCGAACCGTAGTCGGCTCCAACCAGACAGCGCGTGGCCGGCCCGTTCGCGGGCGGCCATGGCTTCCCCCAGCGCATTCGGGATGCCGAGAGAAACGAGCAGTTGTTCCAGCCGGCTGGCTAGGCGGGCGGTACGTTCAGCGCTGAAATGTTGCTGGTGATCCCGCAAGAACGTCAGAAGATTAGGTAATTCCAGGCGGAGCAAGCGTGTTGTCCGTGCGTTGTCTTTGAAATACTGCTGATAAAGCACATCAATGAGTTCCTCCATGCCATTTCGCCAGCGGTCTTGCCAGATTAAGCGATGGCTGGGAGACAATTGGTTGGCCAGATAATGGGATAAGGCAGGATCGAAGCGCCAATGACCGTAGCCTTGATCCTCAATCAATTCCAAAGCACTTAGACGTTTTTGGAAAGCATCCAAATCCTGTGTATCTAACACCAGCGCTTTTCCTAGAGCGATACGATTCATCCCCCCTTTGAAAAAAGCGATGATCGCCGAACGCTCCCGATCTTCGGCTGGCAACTGGCGCAGGGTGAGTTCAAGACCTAAGAACAGTGGCCATTGCGGGTCATCGGGATGGCGGTATAGGATTTCGGCACGCAGGGTGTGCAATAGGGCTAATGTCGCCTTCGCGCCATGTATTGCTATTTCGTGAGAGATTCGCTGCAAGGCGACTGGATGACCGCCAGCGAGTTTGACCAGTTGACGTAAAGGTTGAAAGCCATCTTTGGCATCACTGGCTGGGGGGAGTTCGCGCGCACCTATGAGGGTGCGGCCGATTAGACAGATAGCATCGTTTTCATCAAGGGGGCTTAGCTTAAGCTCTTTCCAGGGCTGGGCGAAAGGCGGTGGACCCAAGCGGCCTAAACCCAATAATCGCAGTCCTGGACATGCGTTTAACAAATCCTGCCACAGTTGATCAAAGAGCTTGTCGTGCTCCGAAGGCCATCGCTCGATCTGATCAAGTACGATCAATGTGGATTTTTTTTCTAACGTCTTTTGCAGGTGGCTGAGAGCACGCCAAAAAGTCGGATAGGTTTCTACCGACCAGTGCTTGTTTTGGGGCAGTAATTGTCGGCCGAGCGTTTCCAGCAAATAGCTTGGTTCTCTGGCATCGTCACGGTTGAGATAAGCGATCTGGTGAAAACGGCCGGAGCGCACTAGCCAGTGGGCTAAAGCGCTGGCGGTAGCGGTTTTGCCGCTACCGCCAGCGCCACGCAGGAACAGCGTGGATTGTTCTTTCAACAGTCGTTCCAGCCGCAGCAAGTCACGGGTGCGACCCACAAAACCGGTCGGTGGTGGTGTGGGTAGGTGTGCCGATGGCTCAGGCCAAGTCAGCTCCAGCAAGCGTCGCCGGAGATCCAATGGCGGACGCAAACACAAACGGGGATCTTGTTCCCCCACATACAACTTAAAACAAAACCAATCCTGTAGATGGATGCCACCGCTCATCCCCGCCGCCCGATACGTATCACCGACCAAGTAGTTTTGGCCAGCAAACAGGGCTTGGCTAATCCGGGCGCCGCGCAATAACTCTTCATAAAAGCCTTTCCAAAACCGTTTCTGGGTCTCGGTCGGTACCGCAGGATGCACGGTGATGGCGGCCGCGATTCCGCTTGCCAGCAGCAAGGAGGTAAGACGGAAAGTAGCCGAATCAGCAGCGTTTGTGTTCCCTCCGTAGAGAACGACCAGCCGGATGCGGTAAGAGCTTAGTAGCGAAATCAGCTCTTTAACTGGCACAAAATGGGCCTCACGGCACAGAGGCGCTGGCGGATCGTAACCCGTTTCAAACGCACACTGAACCTCTTGGGTAGCGAGATCCTCACGCAGATAAGCGTCCAGATGCAGTATCGAAAAGGGGCGCCCCGTTACCCAAGCGTCATTTAACTGCTTTTCCAAAGCTGCCAACGTGGGTGAGGTAAGTATCCGTGGTTCGACTAAGCCGCCGAGGCTGGCTAATGCTGCCATTAAAGGTAAAGTGCCACGCCGGTAGTCGGAGTGGCCGGTCGGTTCGGTATCGGGGTGAGGGCTGGCCGCCAGAATCCGTAGGGGTGGTGGTACGGGTAGAAACGCGCCACTCCCGCCTGGAAGGCGACGGATGACTTGGACGGGCTTCTTGGCGCGAATCAGAAAATCGTTGGCATCGTGCAGCAGCTCCCAGGGCAGTTCAAGCAAGTCGACCGTAGCTGAATCGGCACCGTCAGCTTTGATCACTAAGCACCCTTCCTGAGACGAAAGTAATTGGCGCCACACGGTCGTCAGCGCCTGGGACTCTGGTGCGTTGAGGACTATTTGGTATAGCGAGCGCCCCCATTGCGCAAGCTGGATGGCAACATGGTCTGCTAAGTCGCGCAGAACGTCTGTTGGCCAGCAAGGATAAGTTTGTAAATACCAGTGTTGAAGTTCCCGGCTGGGTGCTATCGGCAGCGGGCAGCTTAGCGTCAGGGGCGGATCTTCGTCGGGCTGGGAATTTAACCGCGCTACCCATTGCCAGGAAGCGGTAGACGACGTGCTCTGACTGAAGCTTAACGCCAACTCCGTCGGTGGCTGCGCATGACGGTCGGTAGCGCTGCCAGCGGGCGAGGTTTCGCCCAAGACAGTGAGTAGCGTTGGCAAGATAGGCCCCAGCCCATCCGAAGGGAGCTGGAGAGGAGCAGTACGAGGTACCGGTGTGAACCATTGCGGCAACATCGCTTCATCGACACCAGGTAACAATAGCGGAATCACCCGATAACGATCAGCGCGTCGCCGCTCGACTTCTTGCGCAATTTCGATTTCCCGCCGTAACCAGGTCGGATCGCCAGTATTCAAACCGAGCACGACGATCACTTGGCGGGCCTGTTCGATGGCCCACCGCACTTCGGGCGCCAAACGATTGCCGCCCCTCAGATTGCGGGAATCGTTCCAGACCGGCAACCGAAAGGTTTCCAGCGCCAAGCCCAGATCTCGGGCGAAAGCCGCATCAGGTTGGGCATGGCAGATGAAAATCTGTGGTGCGGCCATCATCTAAGATTCCATGGGAGGTGAACTATCATAAAGCGAAATAGCTTGACGGAAAAATGCCTGAAATCCCTTGAAATCACCGCACTAGCCCCCAGTTATTAAGTCACTTGATCGGCGTTCAACGGAGCGCCGAAATTGAAATCGATGGAGGATCGATCATGGCTCTGATGCGTTATGAACCGTTAAACCTATTGAATCAATTGCAACGCGAAGTCAATCATCTGTTTGCAACCAACCGGTTGGTGGATGAGGAAACCGGGCATGTCCTGGCCGATTGGATGCCGGCGCTCGATATCAAGGAAGAACCAGGTCAGTTCGTCATTCATGCCGATCTGCCTGGCGTGGAGATCAAGGATATTGAAATCACCCTGGAAAAGGGGACGCTGGCTTTGAAAGGCCAGCGTGCGAGTGAAACCAAACAGGAAACCGAGCAATACCGCCGAGTCGAGCGGGTGCGCGGTACATTCCTGCGGCGGTTTTCACTACCGGATGTGGCGGATGCCGACAAGGTGAGCGCCAAATGCAAGGATGGAGTCCTGGAAGTCGTCGTCCCCAAGCGAGAAGCGGCCAAGCCTCGCCGAATCGCCATTGAAAGCTGATCGGGCCAAGTTGGAGTGCACCGATTGGGTGTGCTCCAGCGAGCAAGGGTGCGAGCGGGTCGCCTGATCCGCTCTTCGCGCCAGCCGGTGCCCACCAACTCAGATAGATTCATGTACGATTTCGCCTAAACCGGCCTGCTGGAGTGCGCCATTAAGCAGACGGCGAATCTGGTCGGTCGTCTCCAGGGTGAGCGCCTCTTCGGCTAGGGCGCACGCCTGAGCACGGGCGAAGCGGCGGATCACCCATTTCACCCTTGGCAGGCTAGCGGGACTCGCGTTCAAACTATCGGCTCCCATCCCCAGCAGCAGCAGGGCCGCCCCCGGATCGGAGGCCATCTCCCCGGATAACTGTACTGGGCGACCGGCCTGGTGGCCGCCGGCGAGGATGTGGGCGATAGTCTTTAAGAGCGCCGGATGCAGGTGATCGTACAACCGAGCCACTTGGGCATTGTCACGATCCACTGCCAGTACATACTGGGTTAGGTCGTTGGTGCCGACTGACAGAAAATCCACGCGCCGAGCCAATTGAGCGGCTTGCCAAGCGGCGGAAGGGACTTCGATCATCGCACCGACTTGAGGGCGTGCGGCGGGTGTACCCTCCGCTTCCAACTCCCGATACGCTTGCGTCAGCAACCGTAACGCCTCATCCAACTCTTCAACGGTAGTAATCATCGGGAACAAAACCCGCAGATTTTTCGAATCGGCATTGGCCCTCAGCATCGCGCGCAATTGCACGAGAAAGATCTTGGGATGATCCAGCGTGAAACGAAGACCGCGCCAGCCCAGAAACGGATTGTTTTCATCGATAGGATAGTAGGGCAGGGGTTTATCGCCACCGATATCCAGCGTGCGGATGGTGACGGGCTTGGGGGCAAACGCCTTGAGCACTTGTTGGTAAATAGCGTATTGCTCTTCCTCGCTGGGGAAGGATTCGCGGATCATAAAGGCGAATTCCGTGCGATAAAGCCCGACGCCATCGGCTCCACAATTACTTGCGGAAGGAATATCCGATAGCAGGCCCGCTTTGACATAGAGCGGCACCCGGTAGCCATCCAGCATTTCCGCCGGTAGGTCGCGTAGCTTGTCCAACCCAGCAGCTAATTCCGTCTCAGCGGCGATCAGCCGTTGATATTCCGCGCGTACTGCGGGGTCCGGGTCGATGAACACCCGCCCTTGATAGCCGTCAACGATGATTTCGTGCCCTGCCAAGCCATTGATCGGACGGTCACCCAAATTCATGACGGCTGGAATGCCGATGGCTCGCGCCAGAATTGCGATATGAGAGAGCGCCGAACCCCGTAAGCACACGATGGCGGCCAATTGATCGGGAGGGATCGTCGCGAAATCCGCTACGCTTATTTCCTCAGCAAGCAATACGCAGTGTTCGGGCAAAGCGCGTGATGAGTCGGTGGCGCCTGTGTATAAATGCCGCAGCACCCGCCGACCAAGATCGCGGATATCCTCTGCTCGTGCGTTCAGATAAGGATTGTTGGTTTGCTGTAAAGCCTGTGCACGGGCCAGGATCGCATCACGCCAGGCAGCAGGCGCCCATAATCCGTTGTGGATGCGGGTGTTGATGTCTGCACGCAGGCTATCACTGTTTAAGAGCAGACGATGCGCGCTAAACATCGCCTGTTCGCTGGGTGGCAGCAGAGACAACAATTGCTCGTTAGCCGAGCGCAATTCCTCATCGACGGCGCTGATGGCTGTGTTTAGCGCTACTTCCTCAGCGGCGGGATCACTCGTAGAGCGGTTAGGTACACGATCAAGGTCCGCCAAGCGGTACGGCAGGGTGATGGTGCCAATCGCGACCCCCTGTGCCCCTGGCAGCCCAGACAGAGAACGCACGCCGGATAGCAGTGCGTGGATAACACCATCGAGCGTTGCTTGATGGATCAGATGCGCCAGTGGTACGGCGATACTGACCAGAAAATCCACCTCCATCGTCTGGAATTCGCAGATGCGGGTATCCCGGACGACTAAGATGCCTAGAGTCTGGTGATCCTGTACCAGCGGTACTCCCAAGAAGGCGTGACAAATCTCCTCGTCGGTACCGAGTGTGTTCTGGTAGCGTGGATGCTGCTGGGCGTCCGCCAAGTTCAGCACATCCTGCCGTTCTGCGATCCACTCCAGCAAGCTTGGCTGATCCGTGCGTCGCACCTGGCCTCTGGCGACGAGAGTCAAGCCGATGCCGGCACCGCAAACCAGTTCACGACGCTTCTGATCAACGAGATAAATCGTGCAAGCAGTCACTTCCAGGGTATCGCGAATTTGGGTAGCCGCTATAGTAAGCGCGCTGGGAAAATCCGTCGCGGCCGTGGCTTCTTGTACAATGCGGCGTAAAGCTTCAATCATAAGGTGAAATAACTTTCGATTTCGCGACCCGGTAAGGGGTTAGAAGACGCGGCGCCGACATTCGAAACTCATGCCGTCGCAATGATGACAACCGAGGGGAATATACTGCCTTTATGAGCACCCAGAAAGAATTGCAAATGGCTGCATCTGGACCCACGGTCCTGGAGCCGGCCGAGGCTGCCCGCTTACTACGGCTAGCGACTTACGCTTCCGTAACGACCGCAACCATCTTGATCGCCGCCAAGCTGGCGGCGGCGCTGTTCACCGGTTCGGTCAGCGTATTGGCCTCGCTGGTGGACTCCATGATGGATGTGGCGGCCTCGGTACTCAATTTGCTCGCCGTGCGTTATTCGCTGCAACCACCGGATCGTGACCATCGGTTCGGGCACGGTAAGGCGGAACCTTTAGCAGGCTTAGCGCAGGCGGCTTTTATCGCCGGCTCGGCCGTGTTTTTGACTCTACAGGCGCTAAACCGGCTAGTTCATCCACAGGCGCTAACCCATACCTGGGTCGGCCTGGGGGTCTTGGTGTTCGCCATGGTGGCCACGGCCGTTCTGCTGCTGGTGCAACGCTATGTCATCCAGCGGACGCAATCCACTGCGATCAGTGCCGACGCCACCCATTATGCGACCGATTTGCTGACTAACGGCGCCACGATTTTGGCGCTCGGTTTGAGCATGTTGGGTTGGCCGGCTATGGACCCGCTCTTCGCCATCGCAATTGCAGTGTATATTTTGTATAGTTCAGGAACTATTGCCTATAACTCAATACAATTGTTGCTGGATCACGAACTGCCACGCGAGGTTCATACACGGATTAAGGAGATCGCGCGTGAACACCCACGGGCACGCGGTGTGCATGACGTGCGTACCCGTCGCTCCGGCCAGACGTATTTCGTGCAGCTTCATTTAATGCTTGATGATCAATTGCCGTTAGTGGAAGCGCACCGCGTGGCGGACGAGGTTGAGGCAGCGATAAAAGCGAGTTTTCCAAACGCCGATGTATTGATCCATCAAGATCCGACCAGTGAACTGCCACCCCCGGCGTTGCCCAGCTGACCGCTCTGGACTACATGAAGGGCGTTAGGCGCTCATGTAGATGCGCGGTCGCAAGGACCAAAATCAGTCGGTTGGAACCGACACCAATCAGTCTCTCGAAGAAGGGCCACCATGTCAGCCGCCGGCATACCAGCTCCACCGCTAATTTTAACCATTGATGATGATGCGACGATTAGCCTGTTGGTGCGAGTGACCCTAGAGCAGGCAGGATTTCGGGTCGAGCAGGCTGAAAGCGGTCCCGCTGGCTTGGAAAGATTTGATCAGTTGCATCCGGCTGCGGTGCTGATGGATGTGATGATGCCAGGAATGGATGGGTTCGCGGTCAGCACGGAATTGCGGCGACGGCCTGGTGGCGGGCAAATTCCCATCCTGATGATGACCGGGTTGGATGATCACGAGTCCATCGACCGGGCGTTTGATGCTGGAGCCACAGACTTCATCACCAAGCCGATCAACTTTCCCCTGCTCGGTTATCGAGTACGTTATCTGCTGCGGGCCAGCACGGCAATGAATCGGCTGCGTGAGAGCGAGCGGCGCTTAGCGACTGCCCAACGTATCGCCCGGCTAGGACACTGGGATTGGTTGCCCGGTGAGAATGTATTGCATCTTTCCGAACAGGTTTGCCAAATCATGGGGCTGGATTGCCCAGACGGCAAGCTACCTTACCAAGCGTTACTCGACCGCGTGCCGGAAAAAGATCAGGCCAGGGTTCGCGGCTGGTTCGCGGCCGTGCGGGAAGGGAGGCAGGTGGATGGGATCAACCATTGGCTTGCCGGCTTTGAGACGAACCCCCGGTGTGTCCGCCAACAGGTCGAAGCCGTTTTTGACGAATCAGGCCAATTGGTCCGTGTGTACGGGACTTTACAGGATATCACCGAGCTGCAACGGGCCGAGGAGCGCATTCGCCACCTGGCGTTTTTCGACGGCCTCACCCAGTTGCCCAACCGTGAGCTTTTCAAAGACCGCTTGAGCGAGGCGCTCAAGTTAGCTAAGCGTTATTCCAGACGGGTCGGTCTACTGTTTCTGGATTTGGATAACTTCAAGCGGATCAACGACACACTCGGTCATGCCGTGGGTGATTTATTGCTCCAGGCAACGGCCGACCGTTTGAAGGAGAGCCTGCGCGAGAGTGATACAGTCGCTCGTCCGGCGGGCGATGAGCGCGGACAGACCATTGCTCGCTTGGGCGGTGATGAATTTACGGTGCTGTTGCCGGAGATCCGCTACAGTGCTGATGTAGCGCTGGTCGCTGAGCACATTCGCACCCATTTATCGCGTCCGCTCCTCCTAGCAGGACATGAAGTACTCGTGACACCCAGCATCGGTATCGCGGTTTTCCCGGAAGATGGCGATGATCCGGGCGTGTTGTTGCGTAATGCGGATATGGCGATGTATCTCGCCAAGCGTCAAGGTCGCAACCTGTACCGGTTCTACGATGCGACGTTAAATGAAGCGGCTCTGCGTCGGTTGACCATGGAGAGCCAGTTGCGTAAGGCCATCGAGCAAAATGATCTGGCTCTGCATTACCAACCACAATTAGATCTGCCGAGCGGTCGCATCAATGGGCTTGAAGCGCTGTTGCGCTGGGATAATGCGATCCTTGGTTCGATCTCGCCAGTGGATTTTATTCCCTTGGCTGAGGAAACCGGGCTGATTGTTCCCATCGGCGAATGGGTGATGCGTAGTGCCTGCCAGCAGGCCAAACAATGGCGGGATCAAGGGATTGATTTACAGCGAATTGCGGTCAATATCTCGGTTTTACAGTTCACCCAACCCGGGTTTCCAGGCTTGGTGGCGCGGGTTTTGGAGGAGACGGGCCTGGAGCCTAGCGCCCTGGAACTGGAAATCACTGAAAGCCTCCTGATGAAAGACCCCGAATACGCTATCGCTACTCTCCAGGCTTTGAAGGGTCTCGGTGTCCAGTTGGCCATTGACGATTTTGGTACCGGGTATTCCAGTTTTAGCCGTCTCAAGCAATTGCCTCTGGATCGGCTTAAGCTCGATAAAGCGTTTGTGCGTGAAGTCAACATCCGACCCGATGATGCCGCGATTGCCACCGCTGTTATCGCGATGGCCGACGGTATGGGCTTGCGGGTGATTGCGGAAGGCGTGGAGAACGAAGGCCAATTGCGCTTTCTGAAGGCGCAGCACTGTGATGAGATTCAGGGTTATTACCTGAGCCGTCCCCTGCCAGTCACGGAAATCACCGATCTGTTGCGCCGCTGTGAGCAGGGTCTAGTTGATAAAGCCACTCTGGTTGGCGAAGAGCAAATTTTGCTCATCGTCGCTGCTGATGACGATAAAAGAGTGTCTGTCCAGACTCCGCTCGTGGCGGAAGGTTACCGAGTGTTGGTCGCTACTGACATACCAGCGGCACTTGACTTGCTGGCTCGTCATCCGATTGGCGTGATGTTAGCCGACTGGAGGATGCAGCAGGACGATCAAGGGCTTTTCTGGCGCGTGCGCGAGCTGTATCCAGAAACCTTACGGATCGCTATGGGTGAAGGCTGCGAGGCCGGAAGCTTGGTCGAGCTGATTAACCAGGGCGCGATCTGTAAATTCCTGTCAAGCCCAGCACAGGTTCCGCAACTGCGAGAGATCGTGCGCGAAGCTTTTCTCAACCGCAAGCGGATAAGCGCGTCATAAATTGACCGCCCAGATCGCTGGTTTCGGGCGCGCTCAGGGTGCGAGTAGCTGCATTCCCGCTGTCGGGGTGATGGCTTGACCAGTCGCTCCGGCAAATTCGAACGGTATTGAAATCAATTCCATCCCGGAATTGCGCTGGATGGCGAAATGCAGATGCGGGCCGGTGGAGTAGCCGGTGTTACCAGAATTGGCAAGCCATAGGCCACGCTCGACACGCTGCCCAGGGGCTACACGGGTCGAGTCTGGGTCCAAGTGTGCGTATACCGCCATCGTGCCGTCATCATGCAGGATACGCACGGCATTGGCGCGCGTTTGGTATTTTGGGTCGGTGCCACCATCAAAAAAGTCGCTCGTAGCCTCCATCACGACCCCAGCGCGGGCGGCGCGGACGGGTGTTCCCTTTGGCAGGCTGATATCGACGGCATAACGGCTTTGCGAGTGTTGGTGACTGAACGCCCCATCGAACGCTTGGCCGACCGAGAAGCGCTGCCCGGACGCGAATGGTGGCGCATACGGTTGCTCAGGCTGGTGGGCGGCTTTGGGATCGCCCAATACGGCTCGGATTCGGTAGCCATAGCGCCAGCGTACACCGGTTGGTTTAAGGGTGACGGCGGTCATTTCCGTGCGAGCCGGAACGACCAACCGCATCGGCAATGGTGGTTCGGCACGCATGTTTTCCAAGCCTTCGCCGGCGATTTCCGCCTCAATGGGACCGTAATAGTCGTTCACGACCGCCAGAATCGGCGCCTCAGTGGTGCCGCGATTGCGGACACTGATCTTAGCCGGCAACTCACTGGCCGGTAGTGGGCGAACTTCGGCAGTAACGTTGGCGGCGGGCGGTTTGTCAGTGAACACCCAGGCACCGGAAGCGTCCTGGTACTTGTAGAGTTTTTTCGCTGCTACCGGCAGTGATAGCACCAGACCCAACGTCACCGTCACCCCCATGGCTAGGGTGAGATGCGACGAATACCGCCTGCTATAGGGTGTCCGTAACCGGTGGTCGGCTGATTTAGCTTCTGAAATAATGAATATGTATCCCTGGTGGGCCATTTTTGGCCAACTCGACCATTTTGGCAGCGACGGTTTTCGCAGGCACCGGGCGATAATGGCTAAATGGCCCCCAGGCGAAGGGCGCCCAAAATGGGGCCATTTGCCGGCTCCATTCTTCCATGGGGCGCGGCCCAGTCCGTTCCCCCAGCAGCAACGAAGGACGTAACAGGTGTACTGCCTGTAATCCTGAATCAGTCACCGCAGCTTCGGCTCGTCCCTTGAGCCGATTATAAAAGATCGGTGAGGCGGCATCGGCCACGACCGCCGAGAGCAACACGAAACGCATCGCACCCGCTGCGGCGGCTAGCTTGGCCAGCTCAGCGACATAGATATGGTCCACCTTGGCAAACGCTTCGGGAGAACCGGCGGCGCGATGGGTCGTCCCCAAACAGCAGAGCGCGGCATCGGTCCTGATGGCGCCCGCTTGCTCGCGCAGATGGTCGAAATCCACCACCTGAACGGTTAATTTCGGATGGGCCTGCGCCAATGCTCGGCGAGCGACCACGGTGATGTGGGCAATGCCGTCATCAGCCAGCAGTTGGGTCAAACAGTGCCCACCAACCAGGCCGCTGGCGCCGGCCAGGAGTACCCGAATTCCTGTTTGCGGTTGAATCTCCATCGCTGCCTACTCTCCCTCCCAAACTGAACCACACGTCCCGCTAAGCGTTTTAAGCGGTGCTGGTTAATTTCTCGTATTTGGCCTGTAACTGCTCTTCAGTCTCGGAATGGTTAGGGTCGGGAAGAATGCAGTCCACCGGACAGACTTCAATACATTGCGGGGTGTCGTAATGGCCGACACATTGGGTACAGCGACTGGGGTCGATCTCATAGATCTCATCACCTTGCGCAATAGCCTCATTCGGGCATTCGGGTTCGCACACGTCGCAATTGATGCATTCGTCGGTAATCAACAGGGCCATGGTCGGGTCCTCTTTGGTTTCGAACGATAACCGTTCTGGAAGATAGCTTAAGGGTTGCTGTGATTGTGACAGCTTTGGAGTAGGGTAAATTTCCGAGTATTTTAATAATTATTTGCGACTAGCGAATTTTGCAGCCAGCGCTGCCTCAACTTTGGGATGCACGAATGGCGCGATGTTCCCGCCCAACTTGGCGACTTCGCGCACCAGGCTAGAGGAGATGAAGGAATATTGCTCGGCCGGTGTCAGAAAAACTGATTCGATGTCAGGGTATAAACGGCGATTCATGTTGGCAAGCTGAAATTCAAATTCGAAATCTGAAACGGCCCGCAGCCCACGCAAGATCACATGAGCACCGATCTGTTTGGCATGATTCACCAAGAGAATGTCGAATCCGCACACCACAACATTGGGTAAATGTGCCAGCGCTTCGCGCGCCAATTCAACCCGTTCCGCCAAGGAAAACAACGGCTGTTTGTTGGGGTTGGCGGCCACACTGACGGTCAGGTGATCGAACATGCGGGCACCGCGTTCAACAAGGTCGATATGACCGCGCGTGATTGGGTCGAAAGTGCCGGGATAGATGGCGGCGACAGGCATGATGGTTCCTGGGGAAAATGATGATAGTTTTATGAAGATTATCGGGAATGGCGCACAGCAAGGCAACCATTCAGCCGTCATTCATGATCGTCTATGGATGGCGGCTTGCTGAACGATACGTCGTGCGATGAAAGTGATGGGCATTCCCTGCGGGCTAGCCGGTAAGTGACCGCACCTGCGGTTTTTTCCCGATGAAGGCCCCAATTTGACGGTAACATCGGTTGCAAGCCGGTCTCCGATTCCAGATAGATCCAGGCCGTTGCCGCCAGCCAACCGCCTTGTTCCAAAGCGACGCAAGCCGGTTCCAGCAAGTTGTGGCCGAACGGTGGATCGAGTAGCACGATCTCGAAAGGTGTACTGGGCTGTCGCAACCACGCCAGCGCCTCAGCGCATTCGGCGCGGGCATCCCGCGCTGCTAACTGAAGCAGGTTGGCACGGAGCGATTTAACGGCGGCTAGCTGTTGTTCGACGAACACGACACCAGCCGCACCGCGGGACAGCGCCTCAATGCCGAGGGCGCCGCTGCCGGCGAACAAATCCAAGCAACGTGCGCCGGGCAACACCGGAGCCAGCCAGTTGAACAGAGTTTCCCGCACGCGATCCGGGGTCGGCCGTAACCCTGGCAAATCGGGAAAATGCAACCGGCGACCTCGCCATTGACCAGCGATGACCCGAAGTTGATTGCCGTGCCTAATGCTCCGGTTCATGAACCGGCGGGTTTCACCGGGCTGGCGTTTACCGGTGCGCTTGGCGTGGACTGGCCGCCGCCGACGATGACGGTGATGAGTTTGTCCGGCTGAACCTGGCGTTGCCAGGTGGTTTTGGCCTGCTCCAGCGTGATGCCGTTTATCATGCCGATGTAATTTTGCAGATAATCCAGCGGCAGACCATAAAAGGCGATCAGCCCCAACGCACCGGCCAATTTGCCGTTGCCAGCGAGATCAAGCGCAAAGCCACCGGTGATATTTTGCCGGGCTTCTTCCAGGGCCTGGGCGGTAGAACCGCTACTGGTAAATTCCCGCAAGGTCGTTTGTGTCACCTGCAAGGCGGTATCGACTTGATCGTTGCGGGTTTGCAGATTGATGAGGAAAGGCCCAGCCTGCTGCATCGGGGAGAACGCGCTATAGGCGCCGTAGGCCAGCCCACGCTTTTCACGGATTTCCTGGGAAAGCTGTGAGACCAGGCCATTTCCGCCTAGAACATGGTTACCAAGAAACAGCGCGTAGTAGTCAGGATCGCCGCGCTTGACACCCAACTGCCCCATCAGGATATGGCTTTGACTGGAAGGATGGGCAATGCGGATGGTTTGACCAGCGGTAACGGCAGGTATCGGCGGTGGTGGTGGCACCGGCTCACCGCGCGCCAGTTCGCCGACCAGCTTATTCGCCAACTGTTCGGCGGCCGGCCGATCCAAGGCGCCGACCATCGCCATGACAGCATTGGCGGCGGTGTAGTAGCGACGATGGAAGCGTTCGAGATCAGCGCGGGTAATCGCCTCCAGACTGGCGGGCGTTCCTTCGGGCGGTGATCCGTAAGGGTGATCGCCGTACAAGGCTTTAAAGAAAGCATCCTGGGCGATAGCACCGGGCGATTGGGCGCGCTCTCGCAGAGCAGTCAACATTTGCTGGCGGACCCGGCCCAGGGCCTCTGGGCTAAAGGTCGGCTCTTTCAACAAACGCGCCACGGCTTCCACCGCCGGTTGTAGATACTGTGGATCGGACAAACTGCGCAGTGAGACGGTTGCCGCGTCCCGTCGCGAGCTGATGGTCAATCGAGCGCCGACCCGATCCAGCCGGTCAGCAATCGTGTCGGCCGACCAATCACCGGCGCCTTCTTCCAGTAAAGCGTTGGTCAGTTGCGCCAAACCCGCCTGGGCGCCATCGCGGATCGATCCAGCGTTGAACAGAATCTGTACGTCCACCATCGGCAGTTCGGGCGCCGGAATGAAATAAACCGGTACGCCGTTGGCCGTGCGCCAGTTTTGAATGGCGGGTACGGCGGTGGCCAGGTTTGATACCAGGAGCATAACAGCGGCCATAAAGCCGCTTAGGAGGTATTTGAGGTGAGGGATCATAGCCAGGAGTCAAGATCGCGAAGGAGAAAGGGTTAGCGAACGGCATGGTCTAGCGCGGCAGCGGGCGCTTTCGGCCGGCGGCCATCCAGTGGTAGCGGCTCCAGAATGGCTACCGTCAGCCGGTCGTCGGTAAGGTATTTGCGGGCCACGTCGCGCACCTGCTCTGGGGTGACGGCTTGAATGCGCTGAACGTAATCATCCAGCTTGTTCCAACCCAGACCAACGGTTTCCAAGGTGCCCAGCCGCATTCCCTGATAAAACATCGAATCTTGTCGATAGACATCGGCGGCGACCACTTGGGCGATGACACGCGCCAGCTCCTCGGTGCTGACCAGTTCCTCACGCAGCCGTGCCACTTCAGCGCGCAGCGCTTTTTCCAGGTCGGCGGTTGTGCGGCCCGGTGCGGGATTGCCAGCCAGTACGAACAATTCTTCCAGCCGTGCAGTCAGGTTGTAATTGGTACCGGCGGCGGCCGCGACCTGGCTGCCACGAATCAGGTTACGGCTGAAGCGGGCGCTGGTACCACCGTCTAGGATGCCGTCCAACACCGCTAGCGCGTAAGGTTCCCAGGCTTCGGTGGCGGTCTTTAAAGTCGGCGCCTTATAGCCCAGCGTCAAGTAGGGGACTTCGGCGGGTGTTTTAACCACGATACGCCGCTCGCCTTGTTGTGGAATTTCCGCTGCCGCTCTGGGCAGGGTCAGGACGCTCGGTGCCAAAGGGCCAAAATGTTTTTCAGCCAGTTCCCGCACCTTGGCAGGGTCCACGTCGCCGACCACCACCAGGGTGGCGTTATTCGGCGCATACCATTGCTGGTACCAACGACGCAGATCGTCGGGATTGATCGCTTGGATATCCTGCATCCAGCCGATGATCGGATGGCGGTAAGGGCTGGTGATGTAGGCGGTGGCCAGGAACTGTTCCTGGGTCAGCGCGTCGGGTTGGTCATCGGTGCGCAACCGGCGCTCTTCGGCGACCACTTGGGCTTCCTTGCTGACATCTTCGGGTTTCAAGAGCAGATGGCGCATCCGGTCGGCTTCGAGCCGAAAGCTCAGTTCCAGGCGTTCTTTTTCGAGTGTCTGGAAATAGGCCGTGTAGTCGTGGCTGGTGAAGGCATTTTCGTCGCCACCGTTGGCAGCGATCTGGCGGGAGAACTCACCGCCCGGCACGTTGGGCGTGCCTTTGAACATCAGGTGTTCCAAAAGGTGAGATATGCCGGTCAGTCCGCTCGGTTCGTAGCTGGAGCCGACTTTGTACCAGACTTGGGAAACGACCACCGGCGCCCGATGATCCTCGCGGACCAGCACTTTCAGGCCATTCCCCAAAGTAAATTCGTGGACGGGGACGGCGGTAAAGGCGCTTGGCGCATTCAAAAGGCAAAGGAGCAGCAGTGGATTGAGAATCTTGGCCATGAGCTTGATTTGAATTTAGGTGTCTGCGTAAAACAGACTGAAATGGTACGATAAGTTCCGTTCTTCATCAGTATAACGGTAACTTTGATCTCTTATGGCCGAATCCAAACCTAATACCCCCGCTTCTCCAGCGCCGCCGGAGCCGGAGGAGCGCAAAAAATCTCGCTTGTTCGACGTGCTGAACCGGCCGATTCACCTCCCCTTCCGCAAGGATCGTCCATCCGAAGCGAGCACTGAACCGGCAGAAGTCAAACCGTTCGCCAAGCTGCGGGACCGCTTGCGGCGGACCCGTCAGGGCTTGGTCGGTGGCTTGGCGGGCTTGTTCGCCGGTCGTAAGTTGGATGACGAAACCCTGGAAGAGCTGGAAGGCCGCTTATTGCTGGCCGATGTCGGGGTGGACGTCACCAACCAGTTGATGAAACGCCTGACGGAGCGGGTCGCCCGTCGGCAACTGAACGACATACCAACTCTGGTTCAGGCGTTGCGTGACGAATTGCTGTCGATCCTGCTGCCTTGCCAACAACCCTGGCGGCCCAGTGAATCGTGCCCCTATGTGATCCTCACGGTTGGGGTTAACGGGGTTGGTAAGACGACCACCATCGGCAAGTTGGCGAAAAAGCTGCAAAGCGATGACCTGTCGGTCTTGCTGGCCGCAGGTGACACCTTTCGCGCGGCGGCGGTCGAACAGCTTCAAGTTTGGGGTGAGCGCAATCGCATCCTGGTTATCGCCCAGCAAAGCGGAGCCGATTCCGCCTCGGTGATCTACGACGCGATTCAGGCTGCCAAAGCCAGACAGGTCGATGTGGTGATTGCCGATACCGCTGGTCGCCTGCACACTCAGTCGAACTTGATGGAAGAACTGAAGAAGATCAAGCGGGTCATCGGCAAGGTGGATGCCGAAGCTCCCCACGAAGTGCTGCTGGTGGTCGATGCCAGCACCGGCCAGAACGCGCTGAATCAGGCGGTGCAGTTTCACGAGGCGGTGGGCGTGACCGGCCTGGTTTTGACCAAGCTCGATGGTACCGCCAAGGGCGGTATCGTCTTTGCCATCGCGCAGCGGCTAGGCTTGCCGATCCGTTTTATTGGGGTTGGCGAGGGCATCGAGGATTTGCGCCCGTTCGATGCCGCCGAATTCGTCGCTGCCCTGCTGGATGAAGACGCCGGCGCTTAACGGCGTGGCTGGCTGCGGAACCTTTTTTGCTTTTGGCACTCTTACGAACGGAGTGCTAAGCTAATCGCTTAGTTTGCTGTCCCAGGGAGAAATGAATGACGACGACTGCACTGGTTCCCTACTTGCAAAATCTTCCGGTTCCGGTCGATAGCCTGGAAAGTTATATCCAGGCGGTGAATCGGGTACCGGTCCTGAGCGCCGAGGAAGAGCAAAGCCTCGCGCAGCGGTTGCGGTTGCGCGACGATCTTGCGGCGGCCCAGCGTTTGATCGTGGCCCATTTGCGGTTTGTGGTGCATATCGCGCGCGGGTATATGGGTTATGGGTTGCCTTTAGGAGATTTGATCCAGGAAGGCAATGTCGGCTTGATGAAGGCGGTCAAGCGTTTTGATCCGGTCCACGAGGTGCGGCTGGTTTCTTTTGCCGTGCATTGGATTCGGGCGGAGATTCACGAGTTTATCCTGCGCAATTGGCGCATCGTGAAAATCGCCACCACCAAATCGCAGCGCAAGCTTTTCTTCAAGCTGCGCAGTGCCAAGAAACGGCTGGGGTGGCTAAACGGCGAAGAAGTTGCAACGGTCGCCCGCGAGTTGGGCGTGAGTCCAGATGCGGTGATGGAGATGGAATCGCGTCTGAGCGGTTACGATGTATCGTTCGATCCAGGGCCGGAGGTCGATAGCGAGGACGAGCATGAAACCTATACGCCATCCGCCTACTTGCGAGACGAGCAAGCCGATCCGGCGAGTGCGCTAGAACAGGACGATTGGGAGGATCAGGCGACCAGCCGGCTGAGTGAAGCTCTGGAGCGCCTCGACCCGCGCAGCCGCGCTATCGTTCAGCGGCGCTGGCTGGATGATGCCAAGCCGACCCTGCATGAGCTAGCTGCCGAATACAAGGTGTCCGCCGAACGGATTCGCCAGCTTGAAAACAATGCCATGAAAAAATTGCGCGCCAGCTTGCCTGGCCTCTGAGCGCCAACGCTTGCTGACCCGCCCGGTGGCGGGTTTTTTTATGTAGCGCGCGGCGGGGGGTGGAGCGGATATCGTTATAATCAACCCCCTTCGCTGTCCGCTGGAAGGAGTACGACGCTGTGAATCAACCGGCACATCAGTTCGCGAGCGACAACTACTCCGGCATTTGTTCGGAAGCCTTGGATTATCTACAGGCTGCCAATGTCGGCGATGCCCCCGCTTACGGTAATGACGAGTGGACGCAGCGGGTCGCCGATAAGTTTCGTGAGCTGTTTGAAACGGACTGTGAAGTTTTCTTTGTTTTCAACGGCACAGCCGCCAATTCGTTGTCTTTATCGGCGCTCTGCCAGTCCTATCACAGCGTGATCTGTCACGAGACCGCTCACATCGAAACCGACGAATGCGGCGGCCCTGAGTTCGCCTCGAACGGCTCGAAATTGTTATTGGCCAAGGGTGAACTGGGCAAGCTCGATCCGACCGATGTTGAGCGTTTGATCATCCGCCGCTGTGATATCCACTATCCCAAGCCCAAAGTAGTCAGTGTCACGCAGGCCACAGAATTAGGCACCCTGTATACGGTAGACGAGTTGCACGCCCTGCGCGAACTGGCCGACCGTCATGGCCTGAAGATCCACATGGACGGCGCTCGTTTTGCGAACGCGGTCGTTGCCCTGTCGCAAACACCGGCCGACTTGACGTGGCGAGCGGGTGTCGATGTTTTGTGTCTGGGCGGCACCAAAAACGGTATGGCAGTCGGCGAGGCCATTGTGTTCTTCGATAAGGCACTGGCCACCGATTTTGCCTACCGCTGCAAGCAGGCCGGACAATTGGCCTCGAAGATGCGTTTCATCGCCGCGCCCTGGCTAGGATTGCTGGAAACCGGCGCCTGGCTGCGCAACGCTCGCCAAGCAAACGCGATGGCCGCCTATCTCGCCGAGCGCCTGAAACGATTCCCCGGCGTTCGCCTGATGTTTCCTCCACAGGCCAATTCCGTGTTTCTGGAACTGCCGGAATCCACTGTTGGGGCGCTGAGAGCCAGGGGCTGGCTGTTTTACACCTTTATCGGGGTGGGCGGTGTTCGCTTGATGTGTTCGTGGAATACCACGCCCCAAGCCGTTGATCAGTTTGTCGATGACCTAGCCCACAGTCTCGCCTGAGCACTTCAAATGGTCGCCCATCTGCTCAAGCGAGATGTCTCGCTACATCCTTTCAATACCTTCGGACTACCGGCCCGCGCGGCCTGGTTCGCTACCATTGAAACGCCTGCGCAGTTGGTCAAACTGATCGCCCTCCCGGAGTGGCGTTATTTGCAGCATTTCGTCTTGGGGGGCGGCAGCAATGTGATCCTGACCGGGGATTTTGCCGGGCTGGTTCTTCAAGTGCGGATTGCGGGGCGGGAGTTGGTGGCGGAAGAACCCGATGCCTGGATCGTGCGAGCGGGAGCAGGGGAGAACTGGCACCTATTCGTTTGTTGGACGCTGGAGCAGGGTTGGCCAGGCTTGGAGAATCTGGCGCTGATTCCTGGTACGGTCGGTGCCGCGCCGATTCAGAACATCGGCGCTTACGGCTTGGAAGTGGCTGATCGCATCAAGTGTTTGGACGCGATTGATTTAAGCAATGGTGAGCCGGTGGTCTTTGATGGGCCTGCTTGCCGGTTTGGCTACCGGGATAGCATTTTTAAGCACGAGGCCGCCGGCCGCTATTTGATCACTGCGGTCACTTTCCGCCTGGCTAAAGAGTGGCGGCCGCTGATCGGTTACGCCGATGTGGAGCGCGAATTGGCGGCCCGTCGCATCGAGCGGCCGACCGCGCGGGATATTGCCGAGACGGTCATCGCAGTCCGAAACCACAAATTGCCCGACCCAATACGAATCGGTAATGCGGGCAGCTTTTTTAAGAATCCCGTGGTGGATGCTGCCACATTTGCACCCTTGAGCGTGCGCTATCCGGCAATGCCGCATTATCTTCAACCCGACGGCACCGTGAAACTAGCTGCCGGCTGGTTGATCGAACGGTGTGGCTGGAAAGGCAAACAGCTCGGCCCGGTCGGCGTCTACCAAAAGCAGGCATTGGTGCTGGTCAATTGTGGCGGCGCACGGGGTGAGGATGTACTGCGGCTAGCCAAAGCGATTCAGCAATCGGTTCAGGCGATGTTTGGGGTCGCATTGGAGCCGGAGCCGGTGATGCTGTGAGCACGGACAACGAGGCTCGTTTTCCTGAAGCATAAAGGCATTATCGCAAGGCTGGCTCTAGCGTTCCCCAGACATTATCCAAAATGCGTGGCTGGGCTTCGGTGCGCGGATGCAAGCCATCTTCTTGGATGAGCGCCGGATTACCCGCTACCCCATCCAGCAAGAAGGGAATCAAGGGAATGTCATAGTGTTTCGCCAGTTCGGCGAATGTTGCATGAAACTTTTGGGTGTAGGTGGGGCCATAATTCGGTGGAATCCGCATCTCGGCCAGTAAGACCTTGGCACCCGCCTGCCGGGATAGCTCAATCATCCGCGCCAGATTGTGGCTCATCGCCATCGGTGGCTGCCCGCGTAAGCCATCATTGGCGCCCAATTCCAGGATGACGATGGTGGGCCGCTCGCGTTCCAGCGCCGCCGGCAGTCGGCTCAAACCGCCGTCGGTCGTATCACCGCTGATGCTGGCGTTGACCACCCGGTGTGGAAAACCGCGCTCCACAAGCCGATCTTGCAGCCGTTTGACCCAGCCCTGGTTGGCGGCAATCCCGTAACCAGCGCTCAAGCTGTCGCCCAGCACCAGAATCGTTGGGGTGTCGGCGTGGGCCGATGGGCTGAATAACATCACCAGCGAAAGTACCCATCTGAGTAAATAACGTGAGTCATTGGTTTTCATCATCGGAGAATCTGGCTATGCGGGTGGATCGTGACCCGAAAACAGCAAAGGGTAGTAGCGTAACCGCCGCGTCGTCATTGGACAATCACAGCGGGCCTATCGTGCGCGTTGTGGCCTTACGCAAGCAAGTCGTCAGCCCGGAAGGTCCACTGGTCATCCTTGACGATATCAACTTCACGATAGATCGGGGTGAAAGCGTGGCAGTGGTGGGGGCGTCCGGTTCCGGCAAATCAACCTTGCTGAGCTTGCTAGCCGGGTTGGACACGCCCAGCGCCGGGCGGGTATGGCTGGCCGGTGCTGATTTGGGCGAACTGGATGAGGATGGCCGCGCTCTGTTGCGCGCTCAGCGGGTCGGCTTCGTGTTTCAATCTTTCCAATTGTTGCTCGGCCTGACGGCGCTGGAAAACGTCATGCTGCCGCTGGAACTCGCCGGTCAGCCAGAACCGCGCCGCTCGGCGCTGGACTTGTTGGAGCGGGTGGGCCTCAAAGCGCGCGCGCGCCATTACCCGACGCAATTATCCGGTGGCGAGCAACAGCGGGTTGCCATCGCTCGCGCCTTCGCCGGTAATCCCGATGTGCTGTTCGCCGACGAACCCACCGGCAATCTGGATCAAAAAACGGGCCATCGCATCGTCGATCTGTTGTTCGATCTCAACCGCGAACAGGGCACGACGTTGATTTTGGTAACGCACGATGCCGAACTGGCAGCCTATTGTGACCGTGTGCTGGAATTGGACGATGGCCGGTTGCAAGGAGAAACCCGTAAGGCGGAGGCTAGGTAAAGCATGGCCGTGCCGGAGACAACTTCAGATCAAGCGCCGATGGCCTATTGGCTAACCATTGGCCGTATGGCGTTGCGCGCGCTCGCCCGTGATTGGCAGGCCGGTGAATTGCGGGTGCTGGCGGTCGCGCTGTTGATTGCAGTGGCCAGCGTTGCCGCCGTTGGCTTTTTTACCGACCGTATCCAGCAGGCGATGGAGCTTAAAGCCAGCGAATTGCTGGGTGCAGATTTGGTCGTGGCCGCGCCGAATCTGCTACAGCCGTCGCTGACTGAAGAAGCACGCCGACAGCATCTACAAACGGCGGAGACCCTGAATTTTCGCAGCGTGGTCATCGCCGGCGAGATGACCCAACTGGCCGAAGTGAAAGCGGTCGGCCCCGGCTATCCCTTACGCGGCGCTTTGCAAGTCAGCGATCAACCGTTTGCACCGCCCCGCATAGTCGCCGACATTCCAGAGCCGGGCCAGGTTTGGTTGGATGAACGGCTGATTCAGACGCTCAAGCTGCAAGTGGGCGATGCCGTGGAACTCGGTACCCGAAGTTTTCGGATCGGGCAGATCCTGGCTTACGAACCGGATCGCGCGGGCGATCTGTTCAGCATTGCGCCGCGATTGTTGATGAACCTGGCCGACATTCCATCAACCGGTTTAATCCAGCCCGGCAGCCGGGTCGAATATCGGCTGTTGCTGGCCGGTGAACCGGCGGCGCTGGAGATGTTCAAGACGACGGTTAAGCCACTGCTGAAGATCGGTGAGAAGCTGCAAGGAGTGCGCGAAGCGCGTGCTGAGTTGCGCCTGGCGCTGGAACGGGCGGAACGGTTTCTGCATCTGGCGGCATTGGTCAGCGTGATTCTGGCCGGTGTCGGTGTGGCGATTGCCGCTCGGCGTTTCGCTGCTCGCCACTGGGACAGCGTGGCGATTATGCGCTGTGTTGGCGCCACGCAGCCGCTGATTGTGCGGTTGTTCGTGTTGGAATTAGTGACCTTGGCGGCGGTCGCCGGTGTGGCCGGTTTAGTCCTCGGCTATGTCGCCCAGTACGGCTTGAGCGGTGTGTTGGGCCAGTTGATCAGCCGTACCGAATTGCCTGCGCCGTCTTGGTTTCCCATTTGGCCCGCATTGGCGACGGGGTTTGTCACCTTGCTCGGCTTTGGGTTGCCGCCGCTGTTGCGGTTGCGGGAAGTGCCGCCGTTGCGAGTTCTGCGGCGCGATCTCGGCCCGGTCGATACCCGCCTGCTGGCGTTGTACGGCCCGGCACTCCTGGCGACGGCTGCGTTGTTGATCTGGCAAGCCGGTGAATTGCGACTGGCGTTGATCGTCTGTGCCGGCGTGGCGGCTACGACCGTTGTGCTATCGCTGGCGGCTTGGGGTTTGGTCAAGGCACTGAATTTATTACGCGGTCGCGTTGGGGTGGCCTGGCGCTTTGGGCTGGCCAACATCGCCCGACGTGGCCCCGGCAGTGCGGTACAAGTGGTCGCGCTGGGTTTGGGGCTGATGGCCTTGTTGATGCTGACTCTGGTGCGCACCGACTTATTGACTAGTTGGCGTTCCAGTTTGCCGGCCGACGCACCCAATCATTTTCTGATCAATATCCAACCCGGTGAAGTGGAGGGGATACGGCAATTTTTGCGCGAACGGGGATTGAGTAGCGTCGAACTCTATCCGATGGTGCGTGGGCGACTGACGGGCATCAACGGCCGACCCGTTGAACCGAATGATTATCAAGACCCGCGTGCCAAACGGCTGGTGGAACGAGAGTTCAATTTGTCCCAGATTGAGCGGTTGCAGGAGGATAACCGCATTGTGGCTGGACAGTGGTGGGCTGCCGGCGCTCGCGGCCAAGGCGTCGCCTCGGTCGAACAGGGGTTAGCGAAAGATCTCGGTATTGCCTTGCATGACACGCTGCGCTTTCAGATCGCCGGGCAGAGTTTGGAAGCCGAGGTCACCAGTTTGCGCAGCGTGGAATGGGATTCATTCCGGGTCAATTTTTTTGTGGTGTTCCCGCCGAGCGCACTGGCTGCCTATCCGGCGACGTGGATTACCAGCTTTCATCTGCCGGCTGGCCAAAAGCCGCTGCTGGCGGAACTGGTTCGCCACTATCCGTCGGTGACGGTCTTGGATGTCGAAGCGCTGATGGGCAAGGTGCGCGAGATCATGGATCGGGTCATTGCCGCTGTTGAATACGTGTTCCTGTTTACTTTAGCGGCGGGATTGGTGGTGCTGTATGCGGCGATTCAGGCAACTCAGGACGAGCGTCGGTTTGAAAGTGCGGTGTTGCGTACCTTGGGCGCACAGCGGGCGATGGTGCGGGAAAGCCTGTTGGCGGAATTTGCCACGTTGGGGTTGCTGGCCGGTGTGTTAGCGGCCACTGCTGCTACGGTATTGGGGTTTGTGCTGTCTCGACATATCTTTGATTTTCCGTACCAATTCAATCCGTGGATTTGGCTGCTGGGGGCGAGTGCGGGCGTGGTCGGCGTAGGGTTGGCTGGGTTGATCGGCGCACGTTCGGCCTTGAGGCAACCGCCGTGGCGGGCGTTGCGGGAATTGTAGAATTGGAAAAACACCTCCCCGCTAAATCCTGGGGAGGCGCTAAGCGCTTTTGCGAAGTAGCGGTACTAAGCGATATTTCTGGGTAGCATGTTACCGCTGCCGTCGGCTAGGGCTTGGTCGTTGACCAAGCCCTCCAACGAGGCCACTGAGTAGGGGCACAGAATATCGCCGGTCACCACGACGCTGGTCTTTGCCATTTCCGGCATTATTGAAGCCGTTCGCAAAAAAATGGATGTAGTCGGCATTTTCGCCATGGCGTTTATAACAGCTTTTGGCGAAAGCACAGTCTGTGATCTACTGCTTGATCGCAGGCTATTCTGCTGGGTGCAGAATCACCGCATCGAGTCTGGCCAGAGGCAGCGAGCAAACTTAGCCCCGGTAATAACGCTGCGGTACGAACGGGGTCTTGGTCACGACAACTGGCACCGGTTTGTCACGCACGATGGCGTTCAGTGGGGTACCAATGGCCGCTAGCGCGGTTTCGACGTAGCCCATCGCTACCGGGCCACCCAGGGTGGGGCCGAAGCCGCCACTGGTTACTTTGCCGACCTTGTGGCCGCTGGTGTCCACCAGTTCCGCGCCGTCGCGCACCGGCATCTTGCCCTGGGGCAGCAAGCCGACCCGCTTGCGGGCTACGCCGTTGGCGATTTGCTCGAAGATGACTTCCGCGCCGGGATAGCCGCCAGGTCGGGTGCCATCACGGCGGCGCGGCTTGGACAGCGCCCATAGCAGACTGCCTTCGACCGGCGTGGTGGTGGTGTCGATGTCGTGACCGTACAGGCACAGCCCGGCTTCGAGGCGTAGCGAATCACGCGCCCCTAATCCAATCGGCGCGACTTCCGGTTGCGCCAGCAACAGGCGGGCCAGTTCCTCAGCTTTCTCAGCAGGCACGGAAATCTCAAAGCCATCTTCGCCGGTGTAGCCGGAGCGACTGATGAGGCAGGGAACACCGACCAGCTTGACCTGGCCGTGATTCATGAAAATCATCGTGCCGGTTTCCGGTGCGAGGCGAGCCATCACCGCCGCCGCCGCCGGGCCTTGCAGGGCCAGCAGGGCGCGGTCGGCCAGCTCTTCCACCGTGCAGCGGCCGGACAGATGCTGTTGCATGTGGGCGATGTCCTGCTGTTTACAGGCGGCGTTCACCACCACAAACAGCGAATCATCGCCGCTGTTGACCACCATCAGATCATCCAGAATGCCGCCCTGGTCGTTGGTGAACAGGGCATAACGCTGGTTACCGGCGGGCAGGTCGATGATGTCTACCGGCACCAGTGTTTCCAGCGCCGCCGCTGCGCCCGCGCCAGACAGCCGTACCTGACCCATATGCGACACGTCAAACAGGCCCGCCTGGGTACGGGTGTGGTTATGCTCCTTGATAATCCCGGAGGGGTACTGCACCGGCATTTCGTAACCGGCAAACAGCACCATTCGGGCGCCAAGTTCAAGATGCAGATTGTATAGGGGTGTCCGCGCAAGGGATTCGTGGGTGCTCATGTCCGGTTCCAGAATAGGTCAGGGTTCAGTCAGTGCCTTAACATTTCGATGATATTGACGGCGAGGCCGCTACACGCAGTTTCTTTATATTTGGTTTTCATATCGGCACCGGTCTCGCGCGGTGCATCGAAATCATCAGCCATCCATATAAGACCTCTGGCGCTGCCGGGCTGTCGCGGTTCCTGGTTTTTTAGCCTGGGTTGCTTCTGTTCCAGGAATTTCACGAAATCAAAGACTTCGCTAACGAGAGATTCTGGCAATTGCTGGAGATGCCGGTAAACCAGTTCGGCCTGGGTCATTCTGAACTCCACAGCTTGGTGGCACACTTATCGCGCTTGATTGGCTGGTGCGGGCGCGGATAGCGACCGATCAGGTGCAGATCCGCTCCGCCCATCTGGTTGACTATCTATACACCGGGAAGCGGGCGCACAACGCGGCAGCTTGCGCCTTGACCCGCTCAATCACCGCCGGATTCTTGATGTCGTCGAGGATGTCGCACATCCAATGGGCGACATCCTCGACCTCCGCTTCCTTGAAGCCGCGCGTAGTCGCCGCCGGGGTACCGATGCGGATGCCGCTGGTCACGAACGGCGATTGCGGATCATTCGGCACCGCGTTCTTGTTGACGGTGATGCCCGCAGCCCCCAGCGCGGCATCAGCCGCTTTGCCGGTCAGGCCCTTGTCGATGAGGCTAAGCAGAAACAGATGGTCTTCAGTGCCGTTGGAGACGACCTGGTAGCCGCGTTTCTGGAACACGGCGGCCATCGCCTTGGCATTCTTGATTACCTGCTGCTGGTAGGTTTTGAACTCCGGTTGCAGCGCCTCCTTGAACGCCACCGCTTTGGCGGCGATAACGTGCATCAGTGGGCCGCCCTGAATGCCGGGGAAGACCATCGAGTTAAATTTCTTCTCCAGATCGGGATTGGAGCGACACAGGATCAAACCGCCACGCGGGCCGCGCAGGGTCTTGTGGGTGGTAGTGGTCACCACATCGGCAAACGGCATCGGGTTTGGGTACAGACCCACCGCAACCAGCCCGGCCACATGCGCCATATCGACGAAGAAATACGCCCCCACCTTGTCGGCAATAGCGCGGAAGCGCGCCCAGTCGATGATCAGCGAATAAGCTGAGAAGCCCGCCACAATCATCTTGGGCCGATGCTCCAGCGCCAGCGCCTCCACCTCATCGTAGTCGATTTCGCCGGTGTCGGGCTTGATGCCGTACTGCACGGCGTTATAAGTCTTGCCGGAGAAATTGACCTTGGCGCCGTGGGTTAGATGGCCGCCGTGGGCCAGACTCATGCCGAGCACGGTCTCGTGCGGTTGGAGCAGGGCCATATAGACCGCCGCATTGGCCTGTGAACCGGAATGCGGTTGCACGTTGGCGTAATCCGCGCCGAACAATTGCTTGGCGCGGTCGATGGCCAATTGCTCGGCGACATCGACATGCTCGCAGCCGCCGTAATAGCGCTTGCCGGGATAGCCCTCGGCGTACTTGTTGGTGAGCACCGAACCTTGCGCTTCGAGCACGCGCGGGCTGGCGTAATTCTCGGAAGCAATCAGTTCGATGTGATCTTCTTGCCGCTGCTTTTCGGCTTCAATGGCGGCGTACAACTCATCATCAAAACCCTGGATTTTCATCTCACTGCCAAACATCGCAAATCCTCTTGATTGGATAGAGTCGCACTAGGCGGCATCAAGGCTAATATCAACCATCAGGTTGTTGGCCAGCTTCTCGATAGCTTCGCGCAACGCGGTATCGGTCAACTCGTTGGGAACGCGGAGGGTAGCACGCATCTCGAACATGTCCTCACCCGAAAATGAGCCACTGAAGAAGGCCGTTTCCATCTCCTCAATGTTGACCTTCTGCCGCGCCAGGGTATCGGAAATATCGCGCACGATGCCGGGCCGATCCTGGCCGGTCAGTTCCAGCTTGAGCGTGCGGCCCGCCGTCGTTGCTGTATCAGCGGCGCCGCGCTCGATCACCAGCCGCAGACCGTGTTGTTCCAGGCTTTGCAAGGCGGCGATGAGCGCATCCGCTTTCACCTGCGGCACGCTGACTAGCAGCAGCCCGGCGAATTTGCCGCCCAGGCTCGCCATGCGTGAATCCAGCCAGTTGCCGCCGCTGGCGGTAATGGTCTGCGAGATGACGCTGACCAATCCCGGTTTATCCTCACCGATCACGGTCAGGACGATGGAGGTCATCATGATTCGGCTCCTTTCGTGAGTGGCGTCAAGCGCCCGCGTCGTCGCTGTGGTCTTCGTAGGCGGACACCGGCGGACAGGCGCACACCAGATGGCGGTCGCCATAGACGTTATCGACCCGACCGACCGGCGAGAAATACTTGACGGTGCGTAGGCTCTCCACCGGAAACACCGCCTGTTCGCGGCTGTACGGGTGGCCCCATTCACCGGCCAGTTCCAGCGCGGTGTGCGGCGCGTTCTTCAACGGATTGTCGGCGCCGGGCATGTGGCCGGATTCGATGGCGTGGATTTCCTCGCGGATGCGGATCATGGCGTCACAGAAGCGGTCAAGTTCCGATTTCGGCTCGCTCTCGGTCGGCTCGATCATCAGGGTGCCCGGCACCGGAAACGACATGGTGGGCGCGTGGAAACCGAAATCAATCAACCGCTTGGCTACGTCATCCACAGTCACGCCGCTGCGATCCTTGAGGGCGCGCAGGTCAATGATGCACTCGTGCGCGACCCGACCATTCACCCCGGTATAGAGGATGGGATAGTGCGGTGCGAGCCGGTGGGCGATGTAGTTGGCGTTGAGAATGGCTACCTCGGTAGCCTGTTTCAGGCCCTCGCCACCCATCAGCGTGATGTAGACCCAACTGATCGGCAAGATACCGGCGCTGCCCCACGGAGCCGCTGCCACCGCACCGGTAGAAAGATGATTATCGAACCCGATGCAATGGCCCGGCAGGAAGGGGGCCAGATGCGCTTTGACCCCGATGGGACCAACGCCAGGACCGCCGCCGCCGTGCGGAATGCAGAAGGTCTTGTGCAGATTCAGGTGCGACACGTCACCGCCGAACTGGCCGGGCTGACATAGCCCGACTAAGGCGTTCATGTTGGCCCCGTCGATGTAGACCTGGCCGCCGTGGGCATGAATCACGTCGCAAATGTCGCGGACAGTTTCCTCGAACACGCCGTGGGTGGACGGGTAGGTGATCATGATGGCCGCGAGATTAGCGGAATGCTTCTCGGCCTTGGCCTTAAAATCGTTCAAATCGACGTTGCCGTTTTGATCGCAGGCCACGACGACCACCTGCATTCCAGCCATCTGCGCAGTGGCCGGATTGGTGCCGTGAGCCGAGGCCGGAATCAGGCAGACGTTGCGCCCGCCTTCGCCTCGGTTGGCGTGATAGGCGCGAATCGCCATCATGCCGGCGTATTCGCCCTGCGAACCGGCGTTGGGCTGGAGCGATACCGCATCGTAGCCAGTGCAGGCCACCAGCATTTTTTCCAGCGCCGCGAACAGTTCCGCATAGCCCTGGGCTTGATCGGATGGTGCGAACGGATGCAGGTTAGCGAACTCCGGCCAGGTAATCGGGATCATTTCCGTAGTGGCGTTCAGCTTCATGGTGCAGGAACCGAGCGGAATCATGCAACGATCCAGCGCCAGATCACGGTCAGCGAGGAAGCGCAGATAGCGCAGCATCTCGGTTTCCGAGTGATAGGTGTTGAACACCGGATGGGTCAGAAACGCGGAGGTGCGAGCTAGATTCGCCGGAATCCGGCCCGGCGCGGACGGTTCCAATGCGGCGAAGTCCGGTGCAGCCGCGCCCGCCTTGGCGAACACCGCCCACAGCGCTTCCACCTCAGCGCGGGTGGTGGTTTCGTCCAGCGCAATGCCAATGGTGTCAGCACTGGCGGCGCGCAGATTCATTTGGTGGTCGCGGGCGGCAGCGTGAAGGGCGGCAGTCTGTGCGCCGGTCTTCACGGTGAAGGTGTCGAAAAAGGCGGAGGTCGTTAGCTCGTAACCGAGCTTTTTGATGCCCTCCGCCAGGGTGACGGTGAAGCCATGCACCCGTTCAGCGATGGCAGTCAGGCCCCTGGGGCCGTGATAGCAGGCGTACAGGCTGGCCATGATCGCCAGCAGCGCCTGCGCGGTACAGATGTTACTGGTAGCCTTTTCGCGGCGGATGTGCTGTTCGCGGGTCTGAAGCGCCAGCCGCAGCGCCTTGTTACCTTTGGCATCCACGGAGACGCCGACCAGCCGACCCGGCATATCGCGCTTGAAGCGGTCGCGGGTGGCGAAGAAGGCGGCGTGCGGCCCACCGTAGCCGAGCGGTACGCCGAAACGCTGCGCCGAGCCGACGACGACATCCGCGTCGAACTCGCCCGGCGGCTTGAGCAGGGTCAGGGCGAGCAGATCGGCAGCGACCACCGCCAATGCACCCTTGCCGTGCGCCTTGGCAATGGTCTCGGCATAGTCGTGAATCTCACCGGAACTGGCGGGGTATTGCAGCAGCACCCCGAAACAATCCAGTGCGTCGAGATCGCTCTGATGATGACCCACTACCACCTCCAGACCGAACGGTGCGGCGCGGGTGCGTACCACATCGATGGTTTGCGGATGGCAGTCCTGAGAGACAAAGAAAGTTTTGCCTTTCGCTTTCGACACGCGCCGACACAAGGTCATCGCTTCCGCCGCTGCGGTCGCCTCATCCAGCAGCGAGGCGTTGGCAATCTCCATGCCGGTCAAGCCCATAATCATGGTCTGGAAGTTAAGCAGGGCTTCAAGCCGTCCTTGTGAAATCTCCGGCTGGTACGGCGTGTAGGCCGTGTACCAGGCCGGATTTTCCAGCACGTTGCGCAGAATCACCGTCGGGGTGTGCGTGTCGGAATAGCCCATGCCCAGGAACGAGCGAAAGATTTTGTTCTTGGCGGCGATTTGCCGCAGTTCGGCCAGGGTTTGCGCCTCGCTGCGGGGCGGGTTAAGCGCCAGCGGTGCGCCGGAGCGGATACCCGCAGGCACGACGCTGTTGATGAAAGATTCCATCGAGTCGAAGCCGAGCGCGGCGAGCATCTGGGCCTGTTCAGCGACGCTTGGTCCGATATGCCGGGGGATAAATTCGCCGCCGGGTTCCAGTGTGGACAGCGGCCGCCGGGGTGCGGTATGGGGAGTATTCACGACCACCTCTTCGGGTTGGGATGTGACGGCAGCGCGTCAGTCGAGGCTGGCGATCAATTGGTCGTAGGCGGCCTGATCCATCAAGGCATCGACTTGCGCCGGGTCGGTAAGCTTGATTTTGATAAACCAGCCAGCGCCCAGCGGATCGGTGTTGACCTGGGCGGGGTCATCGGCCAGCGTGGCGTTGGTTTCCAGCACAGTGCCGGCCACGGGCATGTGAATTTCAGCGGCCGCTTTGACGGATTCAATGGTTGCGCCTTCGCTACCCTGCGTCAGTGCGGTGCCGATGTCCGGTAGACCGATATACACCAAATCACCCAGCGCATTTTGCGCGTAGTCGGTGATGCCGATAGTGGCGATGCCGTCGCCTTCAAGGCGCAGCCACTCGTGGGTTTCAGAGAACTTGATCTGGCTCATGGGTTAAGGCTCCTGAAAAATCTAAAAGCTGAATTTAGGCTATCAACGGGTAGAGGTCATTCACGATTAAAGCGCTGTGATCGCCACGCGGTCTGGGACGGCCCTGTCCGCCTATTGTCCCGATTCTGGCCGTGGCAAGCGAGCCGAATTGATGTAGTGGCAAGCGATTTTCTGAATGGGGGCGTAGATGATGGTTACCAGTTCGGCTTTAGTGGCTGGCTTAGTTTCCCGACCGGCTGGGTAGGGATGAACCCAGGACGAACAAGCTGGCGGCTGCCACCACCACCGAAGGGCCAGCGGGCGTATCCCAGCGCAACGAGGCCCACAGGCCCAGTCCGACCGCCAGGCAGCCAAACACGCTGGCTAGGAGCGCCATGCCTTCCGGTGAGCGCGCGAAGCGGCGCGCGGTCGCCGCCGGGATGATCAACAGCGAGGTGATGAGCAGGATGCCGACTACTTTCATCGCCACGGCGATCACGATAGCGATCAGCAGCATGAACGCCAGACGGATTTGAAACACCGGTACGCCTTCTACCTGCGCCAGTTCTTCGTGAACGGTGGCCGCCAGCAACGGCCGCCATAATCCCAGCAGAATACCCAGCGTCAGCAAATTACCGCCCCAAATCCAGTAAAGATCGGTGGTATTGATCGACAGAATGTCACCGAATAAATAGCTGACCAGATCAATCCGCACCGTTTCCAAAAAGGCCAAGGCGACGAGACCCAGCGACAGGGTGGTATGGGCCAGGATGCCGAGCAGGGTATCGGTCGCCAACGCCTGTTGCCGTTGCAACAACACCAGCGCCAGCGCCACACCCAGGCAGATGATCGCGACACTCAGTTGTGGGTTGATGCCCAGCACGGTGCCCAGCACCACGCCCAGTAAGCCTGCGTGCGACAAGGTATCGCCGAAATAAGCCATCCGTCGCCAGACGATGAAGGCACCGAGCGGCCCCGCGACCAGCGCCACGCCGAAGCCGCCCAGCAGCACCCGCGGTAAAAAATCATCCATGCGCATCGTCCTCGGCCGCTGCCACCACAGCACCATGCAGATCATGGCGGTGATTGTGATGATGATGATAAATCGCCAAGGTGCGGGCGCCTTCAAGCCCGAACAATTCCAGGTAAGCCGGGTCACGGGCGACATGATCAGGATGGCCCGAACAGCAAACGTGCCGATTCAAACAGATAACGTGATCGGTGGTGGCCATCACCAGATGCAATTCATGCGACACCATGAGAATGCCGCAGCCCCGTTGCCGCCGTAGATTGCTGATCAGATCGTGCAGTTCGTATTGACCATTCAGATCCACCCCCTGAATCGGTTCGTCGAGGACCAATAAATCCGGTTGGCGCAGCAGCGCCCGCGCCAGCAACACCCGCTGCAACTCGCCGCCGGAAATGGCCTGCACCGGTGAATCGAGCACCTGTTCCGCGCCTACTTCCGCCAACAGTTCACGCACTTGCGACCGCGAGGCGGCCATCCCCAGAGTGATAAAACGCTGCACCGTCAGCGGCAGGGTGTCGGCTACGCTCAAACGCTGCGGCATGTAGCCGATCCGCAAGCCGGGCTTGAGCATAATCCGGCCGCTATCCGGTCGGAGTAAACCCAGCACCAGGCGCACCAGGGTGGATTTGCCCGCGCCGTTTGGCCCGATCAGAGCGACGATCTCACCGGGCGTTAGCTGGAAATTCACGTTTTGCACGATGGCGTTGCCGCGAATGGCGAGACTGACGTTTACGACCGTCAATAAGGGTTCAACCGACACGGCTAATGATTCCTGGTTGGCAAGGTCGCCAGCGAACTGGAGCGAACATCTTACAGATGGGGCTAATGTGAACGGGAAAGAGGCTGGGAGGTGAGAGCGTTCCGTTTGCGCAATGCTATCTTAATAGCCCCTGTCACTCTATAACCTAACGCCGGGAGTAAACGATGGAGTGTCATTTGACTGGGTTAAAATGGCTGCAAAGAGTTTTGGGATTACTCCTGCTGTGGTCCCTGGCCGCGTTCGCGGAGCCGCCAGTGGTGGTGAGTATCAAGCCGCTGCACTCGTTGGTGGCGGGCGTCATGCAGGGTGTGGGAGAGCCGACCCTGTTGGTGCAGGGCGGCGCCTCGCCCCACGATTACAGCTTGCGCCCTTCCGAGGTGCGCGCCATTAATAACGCTGCCGTCGTATTTTGGATCGGACCGGAGTTGGAAGGCTTCCTTGGCAAACCGCTGGACAATGTGAAGGCCAAGGTCAGGGCCGTGGCCTTAGCGACCGCGCCCGGCGTCGAACGCTTGTCGCTGCGGGCGGGTGGCGCTTGGCAGGCAGCGGACGCTCATGCCCACGAATCACACGGCCAGGGGGCCGGTTACGATCCCCATAGCTGGCTGGACCCGGTGAACGCCATCGCGATGGTGCGCCAGATTGTTGCGGTACTGGCTGAAATCGATGCGACGCATCGTACCGATTACCGGCAAAATGGCGAACGCTTGATCGGGCGGCTTGAGCAGCTCAATCAGCAGTTGACGCAAACATTGATCCCCATCAAGGATCAAGCTTATGTGGTGTTTCATGATGCCTATCAATATTTCGAGCGGCGCTATGGCTTACACAGCGTCGGCTCGGTCGTGCTCAATCCTGAGCAGCGGCCAGGCGCCAAACGGGTGAGCGAAATTCAGGCCCGCATCCGCGATCTCAAGGTGCGTTGCGTGTTCAGCGAACCGCAATTTCAACCCACTCTGGTAGAAATCGTGATAGCGGGCAGCGGTGCCCGGCGTGGCGTGCTCGATCCACTGGGAGCGGAATTCCCAGCCGGTAGTGAAGCTTATTTCATGTTGCTGCGGAGATTGGCCGCCGACCTAACCGGCTGTCTAGGGGGCGCCTGAGCGGTTGGTGGGTATTAGATCAGGCGCTTACCTGGATTCCGTTGCAGAATGGTCTATGTTGTTATGCGCGACTGTTGGCTGTGCCCAGCCGGCCCGTTGACCGGGGTTTGCTTGGTGGTGCCGGATATTTTTGAGCGCTCAAGAAAATTGTTAAAGGCGGATAACGATGGCTGACACTTATGCGGAATTCGTACCCTATCGTGTCGGGGATGAAGAGGACTATATGAACGATAAGCAAAAGGCCCATTTCCGGGCCATTCTGCTCGCTTGGAAACAGGAATTAATGGAAGAAGGCCGGCGAGCGGTAACGAATATGCAGGATGAACCGTTGAATTTGCCTGATCCCAATGACCGGGCCAGCCAGGAAGAAGAATTTACGATCAATTTACGGGCACGGGATCGGGAACGGAAATTAATTCGCAAGATCGACAAGGCGCTAGAGCGGCTGAATCTTGACGAGTACGGGTATTGCGAAGCGTGCGGAGTGGAGATCGGCTTGCGTCGTTTGGAAGCCCGGCCCACGGCCGAATTGTGCATTGATTGCAAACATCTAGAAGAGGAAAAGGAAAAAAGCCAGGTGGCTTAAAGCGTTGTACAGCCGACAAAATCGAAACGGCAAGCGAATCAGGGCCGCGAGTGGTTGACTGCGGTTAAGACGTCGCTTGCTGTTTCGCCAAAGAGATCAATGGGCTTGGTTTAATCTCTGCGTGGCCAGCGCAGTCAATAACGCCTCACCGGCGGCGGAGCAGGCCGTTAGCCGGCAATGCCGACCTTCGCCGGCGTAAGTTAGCGTGATCTCGATATCGGGCGTCGGTAATTCATTGCTGCCGCGCTCCGGCCACTCGATCAATAACACCGATTCGCCGTCGAGTTGGTCGCGCAGCCCCAGATAATCCAATTCTTCCGAATCGTTGAGCCGGTATAAATCCCAGTGAAAGAAGCGCCGACCGGCGACCTGATAGGGTTCTACCAAGGTGAAGGTCGGGCTTTTCACGTTGCCTTGATGGCCAAGAGCGCGCAGCAAACCGCGCGCCAGTGTTGTTTTGCCCGCACCCAAATCGCCGTGCAAATAGACAATGCAGCCGGGGGTGAGCGCCGCCGCGAGACCGGCGCCCAATCGTTCCGTCGCAGCGGCGGAATCGAGAAACCGCTCCATCATGACGAGGGATTGACGACTTGCCGGAGAAAGGGCAGTAAATCGGTCGCCATCAGTCCGCGTTCACCGCCGGCTTGGGCTGCTAGATCGCCAGCCAAACCATGCAGATAAACGCCCACTTTCGCAGCGACGAAAGCCGGTAGCCCCTGAGCGAGCAAGGCCGCAATAACCCCGGCCAACACATCACCCATGCCGCCGCTGGCCATTCCCGGATTACCGGTCGAGCACAGCGCTACCAACCCATCCGTCTTGCTGGCGATCAACGAGCCGGCGCCCTTGAGGACGGCGACACCGCCATAGCGCAGCGCCAGATCCTCAATAGCGGCAAAGCGATCCGCCTCGACCTGTTTAGGGGTCATCTTTAACAGCCGCGCGGCCTCACCAGGGTGGGGCGTTAAAATCCAGTTGGTGCAAAACTGCGGATCAATGGCCAGCAAGTTCAAGCCATCGGCGTCGATGACCAGCGGTTTGTCACTGGCGAGCACGGTCCGTAACAGCGAGCGACCCCAATCCTCATGGCCTAGCCCCGGCCCGATAGCGATAACGGTCGCCCGATTCAGCAAGGGAGTTAGCTCTTCGGCGGTTTCGATACCGTGGAACATCAACTCCGGGCGAGCCGCCGCCTGTAACCCGGCATGAGCGGCGCGGGTGGCGATACTGACCAGACCGGCGCCACACCGAGCCGCGGCTTCAGCGGCCATGCGTGCCGCTCCAGCCATTCCCAAATCGCCGCCGACGACTAACACATGGCCGAAGTGGCCCTTGTGGGCGCTGCGCTGGCGTTTGGGTAATTGCGTCGGTAAATCCTGGCCGCTATAGCGCCAACATGCTGGATGTAACGCGGCATAAATATCTCCCGGCACGCCCAGATCGGCGAAGCTGAGCGCACCGCAGCAAGCGGGTCCCTGGCCGGTGAACAAGCCTTGTTTAAGGCCGATAAAGGTCATGGTGGCTGTTGCCTGGACCGCTGCACCGAGAATCGCACCGGTGTCAGCGTGCAGCCCGGAGGGGATATCGAGCGCCAAAATGGGCGCGGAATGCGCGTTCATCGCCTCAATGGCGTCGCGCCAAGTACCGCTGACCTCCCGTTCCAAACCCGTGCCGAGGATGGCATCGACCAGCAAGTCGGCGCCAATCAAATCGGCGCGCGTGAAGGGCAGGATCGGTACATCGGCGGCTTGGGCATCCCACCAGGCGGTTTGAGCATCACCGTGCAACTGCTGTGGATCGGCCAGCGCCAGCACTGAAGCGGTCAAGCCAGCCAAGCGGGCGAGGCGGGCCACCACATAACCGTCACCGCCATTGTTGCCACCGCCGCAAACGATGACCACGCGCCGAGCGTCTGGCCAGTGTCGGCGCAACTGCTCAAAAGCGGCCTGGCCGGCGCGACTCATGAGGGTATAACCGGGAATGCCACGCTCTTCGATAGCGATGCGATCCAGCTCTCGCACCTGAGCGGCACGATACAGTTCAACGGGCAGTGCGGCCATCAAAATTTCCTTTGCAACAACAGTAAAGGGCACAATACGCCGGTCATTTTCGCAAATCCAGCCGCCACCGTGACCCCTAATCTCACTGCCGAATCCCTCGCCGCGCTTGTCACCGCTATCAAAGATTGGGGCAATGAGCTGGGTTTCCAGCGGGTCGGGGTTTCCGGTATCGATCTGGTTCAGCATGAAACATGGCTGCTCGCTTGGCTGGCGGCGGGGTTTCACGGCGAGATGGCCTACATGGCCCGACACGGTGTTAAGCGTAGCCGACCGGCGGAATTGGTGCCCGAAACGGTGCGGGTGATTTCAGCGCGAATGGACTATCTGCCGCCAATGGCAGCCGAACCCTGGAGCGTGCTGCGCCGCCCGGAGCTAGGCTACATTTCCCGTTACACCCTGGGTCGAGATTACCATAAGGTGATGCGCCAGCGCCTGCAACGGCTGGCGGATCGGATCGCCGCCGTGGTGGGGCCGTTTGGGTATCGGGTGTTCACGGATAGCGCACCGGTATTGGAAAAAGCACTAGCAGCACAGGCGGGTTTGGGCTGGATCGGCAAGCACAGCAACTTGCTGGACCGTAGCGCCGGCTCCTGGTTCTTTCTCGGCGAGATCTACGTCGATTTACCGCTGCCGCCGGATGAACCAGTGACAGCGCATTGTGGGCGCTGTGTCGCGTGTCTGGATATTTGTCCGACGCAGGCCATCGTCGCGCCGTATCAGGTGGATGCACGCCGCTGCATTTCATACCACACCATTGAGCTACAGGGTTCCATCCCGCTGGCGTTTCGTCCAGCTATCGGCAATCGCATCTATGGTTGCGATGATTGTCAGTTGGTGTGTCCGTGGAATCGCTTCGCGCAGGTTGCCGCCGAAGCGGATTTTCGTACCCGCCATCAACTGGATGCGCCCGATCTGCTGAAATTGTTTGCCTGGGACGAGTCGGAGTTTTTGCGCCGCACCGAAGGCAGTGCAATTCGTCGTCTTGGCCATGAACGCTGGCTGCGCAATATTGCCGTTGCCTTGGGCAACGCGCCGCAGTCGCCGGCGGTGATCGCCGCTTTACAGGCGCGTTTGGCGCATCCCTCGGCATTGGTGCGGGAGCATGTGATATGGGCGCTGGAGCGGCAAACCGGCTGATCGCCGACCGGGACCGAGGTAAACTGATAGCGGGTGTCTTAATGATTTTACCGACAGCGAGGTGGTGGCAATGGCTGACGACACGCAGGTTTCTCCGGTTCCGCTCCATGGCCTGGACGACAGTCGGCAGGCGGCCCTGAGCCTACTTGATGGGATGCGGCGCACGTTAAGCGTTTACGTGCCCGTGGTGCGGCCCGAACTCTACAACGATGCCGAAGTGCTTGCCGCCATTCGTAACCGGGTGGTCAGCCAGCCGAAAATCCGTTTGCAATTGCTATTACCGCCGGCGCGCGATTGGCGAAGCGCGTGTCCAGGGTTGGCGCGGTTGAGCGAGCGGTTGACGACAACGCTGATTCTGCGCACGCCCAACCGGCAGGAAATGCCGGATCAGCCGGAGTTGGGGCAGGGGTTTTGGATTGCAGACGACCGGGCGTTGCTGCATTTCAGCGATCCGCGTCGATTGCTCGGTCGGTATCAACCGGAACCGACCGAACGAACCAAGGAGTTACTCGACTTGTTTCGTGAGGTTTGGAGTCGCGCCCAAGTCGATCCAGATTTACGCCACCTGGGGATTTAAGGCTGGATGCAGCCCCAGCGTTCCAATAAGTGCGATTGATTCAATGCCAACCATTGTAGGGCGATGATCGGCGCAGCGGAATTAATCCGGCCGGTGTGAAGCAAGTCGAGCGCTTCGGCGCGTGATACCACCCAGACGCGGATATCTTCATGCTCGGTGGCAAGACCGCAGATACCGCTGGTCACGGTACTGGTATCGACCCGGCCGCAGAATAAGGTGATGCTTTCTGAAGTACCGCCTGGACTCACCAGGTAGCGACAAATGGGTACCAGATCAAGGAATTCACAACCGGCTTCCTCGGCTCCCTCACGATGAGCGACCTCTTCAGCGGTTTCATCCGCATGGTCGATAATGCCGGCGACGATTTCCCGCAACCAAGGCCCGCCCGGAAAGTCCAGTGCGCCGATCCGGAACTGTTCGAGTAGAATCACTTGATCGGTAATCGGGTCGTAGGGCAAGACCGCCACCGCATGGCCGCGTTCCAGGCATTCGCGCGTCATCTCGGTGCTCCAGCCGCCGCCGAACAACTCGTGGCGCAACCGATATTTTTCCATGCGGAAGAATCCGCTGTAGCAAATCGACTTATCGAGGATTTCAAACCGATGGTTCATGGCGTAAGCGCGTGGGTTAGGGGATGGGTAGGGCCAAGATTGGCGCATTGTAATCCAGGCTGGGGTGAATGGGGGATCGTATGGCCTGGCTGAACTGGAGTCGTTGGCTACTGATCTCGTGGCTAGCCTGCGTGCTGAGCCTGGTGGGCTGTTCGCGCCCTTCCACCCCTGAAGCCGAGATTCGAGCGTGGCTCGCTCAGGCGCAAGCGGCGGCTGAGCAGCGCGATATCAGTGCGCTGCGTAATTTGATCGCGGAGGATTATGTTGATAAGGCCGGTAACGACCGCAAGGCCATCGAAAATCTGCTCCGGCTCCAGATCTTGCGCCAACAATCCATTCATTTGTTCACGCGCGTCCGCACCATCGAATTTCCCGGACCCAATCGGGCAACGGTGAGTGTCGCGGCAGCCATGGCCGGTCGCCCGGTGGCGCGGGCCGATGATCTGGTGGGGCTAAGCGCCGACCTGTATCGCTTCGATTTGGGTTTGGAGCGGCGCGGTGGCGAGTGGCGGGTCCAGGGTGCGGTTTGGGAGCCTGCTCGCATCGACGATTTTTTATAGGCTTACTCGTCGGTTTCTGCGAATTCGGCAAGGTCCGGCACAATAGCCGGAAGCACTTCAGCCGGCCGTCGTGCTAGCGGATTCTGCCGGTAGAAGGCTTGTAACTGCCGATAAACTTTTTGATAGGTAACAATCACCCGTTCCGGTGTTTCAAAAAACGTTTCACTGACTGAGGCGAAAAATTCGCCGGGGCTTTCGGCAGCGTAGGGGTCCAGGATCGTCGGCAGGCCCTGATCCACCGCTCGGCACAGATGCCGGTAGGCGGCATTGAAAGCGCGGCTCCAGTCACCCACCGCCATATCACTATGCAGGGGCGGCAAACCGTTGACCGCACCATTGAGCATGTCCAATTTATGGGCCATTTCGTGGATGACCACGTTGAGTCCTGACGCCGATGAGGGTTGCGCGATATCAGCCCAGGACAGGATCACTGGCCCACGTTCCCAGGCTTCACCGATCAAGGGCCGATGGACGCTATGCACCAGGCCGTTTGCATCCGTATATTCATGGTAGGCGAGAAAACCTTCGGGATAGAGAATCACCGAACGCCAACCCCGATAATAATCAAGGCCCAGGTTAAGGATCGGCAGACACGCTTGAGCGGCGATGAGGGAACCCATGTCCGGCGTGAGCACCAGGCCACCGGCCGGTTCCAGTGCTTTTTCCGCCAGAAACAAGCTCGCCAGATCTCGCAAGTGGTCCTGTTCGCCCTCAGTCAATCCGGCCAGAGAGGGTGATTGAGCAACAGCCCAGTCCCACTGTCTGTCGGATAGGCGGACACGTTGTAGCCGCCGGCGGCGGTGCCAGTGTCGGAACAGCCCTAACATGGTTACGGGCGGTCTCGGTCATGTTGGCGATTGGCGCTCATTCGACCCGTTGCCCGCGTGTTTTTGCTTCCCGCACTCGCGCCAGATAGCGATCCGACCAGCGGGCCAAGGCGTAGATTGGATAGCCGATGGCCAAGACCGCCAAGAGGATGCAGACGATCAACGCCACGGCCTTGGGCAGGCGTGCCCACCACGTATTGATAAAATAAACCAGTCCCCAGATCAGCAGGCCAGTAATGCCTAAAGAGACTAAAAAAGCGAGGATATCGCTGCGTTGCATCGGGTTCTCCATCGAAAGGCTCAGCGGCTTGCCAGTCGCATTGAGGGTGAGGTTGGCTTGCCCGCTTCGCCCAGTGCTGGGCAGTCGTCGTGCGAGTTGGCTGGTAATGGGCGTGGTGCTGAATCGATCAGGTGTTGCGGCGAGCTTGGCAAACCCCTTGGGTCGGCGGTATTAGCGCATATACTTAACACGAAAGAACATGATTGGACTCCTACTTGGCGCAAATAATCGAGCAAGCTCGCGGCTTCAGGTCATCCGCGCAGCCATGAAATACGCATTTTCCCTGGCCATGCTCTACGCAGTGGTGTCAACCCTGTGGATTTTCGGCTCTGATCAACTGGTGTTCTGGTTGAATCTGGATGCCGAAGCAACCCTGCATCTACAAACCGCCAAGGATTGGGCGTTCGTTATCGCGTCGAGTCTCGCGCTGTTTTTTTTGCTCCGTCGGCTCGATGCCGAAAAGCAGTTGGCAGCCCAGCTACAAATGCCGCCCCGTACAGCGTCAATGCCGATGGCTTTGCTGGTGCTGTTCGCCGTGCTGGCCGTGCTTCCAGGTCTTTTAGCTTATCGCGAGGTGCTACGGCATTTCGGCGATACGGCGGTCAGCGTGCGCTTGTTGGTCTGGTTCGGTTTTGTCTTGCTGTTCGCCTTGATTGCTGGCTCGGTCTGTATCCTGTTCTGGTGGCGGAATACCCAGGCCCATTTTTTGTTGGACTGCCTGCGCGTTGATTTTGAGCGCGCCAATCTATCCAGCCGCCACGAAGCGTTGCTTCGGCAATCCTGGGACGTGGTGGTGCTGCTGTCGGAAGATGGCACGATCATTGAGGTGAATGATCGTGTTTTCGAGTATTACGGACGCACCCCGGAGGAGCTACGCGGCCGACCGGTTATCGAATTGCGGTTCGCCTCCTCCAAGGAGGCTTTGGCGGAGGATTATCAGCGGGTGGCCGCCACCGGAGGAGCGATTTTCGAGCGCCTGCACCAGCGGCGGGATGGGACTCCTTTTCCAGTGGAAGTCAGCGCACGGGCGATTACCGATCAGCAGAAGCTCTATTTTCAATCAGTCGTCCGCGATATTTCCGAACGTAAGCGAACCGAGGCCGCGCTGGCTGATCAGGCCCTGCGCTTTCGCGCTACTTTTGAACAAGCGGCGGTCGGTATGGCCCAGGTCGCGCCCGATGGCCGTTGGCTACGGGTCAATGACCGGTTATGTGCGATGATCGGCTATGCTCGCGAGGAGTTGCTGCAAAAAACCTTTCAGGAACTGACCCACCCCGATGATCTGAGTAAGGATCTGTGGTTGGTGGAGCAAATTCTCTCCGAGCAGATTCGTACCTACAGTATGGAGAAGCGCTATTTTCATCGGGATGGAACGACGGTCTGGGTCAATCTTACCGTGTCCTTGCTGCGCGGCGCCAAAGGGCAGCCGGAGTATTTCATCGTCGTCATCGATGACATCACGACTCGCAAACGCACCGAGCACCGTCTGGCGCGGATCAGCCGTTTCTATGCCGCGCTCAACGCCACCAACGAAGCGATTCTCCACAACACCGGCACCGCCGATGCGCTTTTTGAGCAAATCTGTCGAATCGCCGTCAAATGCGGCGAACTCGAAGGTGCCTGGATTGAGTTGGTCGATCCCGCCACCCAGCAACTACGGCCGCAAGCCGCTTTCGGCGAGTTGCGAAGCCGCTTGCCCTCACGAGGCGAGTCGATCACCGAGGGAGTCGCGTTGCCCACTCAACCAGCGCATACGGTGGTGAGTAGCGGCGCGCGTTGGTTAAACAACGACTTGCTGAATGACCACGGCGGCGAACCCGACTGGCAATTCCTCGTGGCGACCACTGGAGTCCGTGCGTGTGCGGCATTTCCCCTAAGACGGGCAGACGCAGTGATCGGGGCGTTCAGCTTGTATGCTTCCGAACCCGACTTCTTCGATCCTGAACTGGTCAAATTGCTTGATCAGATGGCGGCCGATGTGTCGTTCGCGCTGGATAATTTGGAGAGTGAGGCTCAGCGCCGGCGTGCCGAACAAGATTTGCGCTTGGCTGCCGCCGTTTACGAGCAGAGCGGCGAGGGCATTCTGGTCAGCGACCGTAACAACGCCGTCATTATGGTCAATCGCGCGTTTACCGCAGTGACCGGTTACTGCTTGGAAGAGATGCGCGGGCGTAATCCACGCACACTGTCTTCCGGGCGACATGACCGGGATTTTTACCGGTCGATGTGGGCCGACCTTCAGGAAACCGGCCGCTGGCAAGGCAAGATTTGGAATCGCCGTAAAAACGGCGAAATCTATCCGGAATGGTTAGGGATTACCGCGTTGCGGGATGCAAACCAACGCATCAGCCATTACATCGCCATTTTCGACGACATCTCTGCACACCGGGCCACTGCTCAGAATATCCGCTATCCGGTCGGTCGTGATCCACTGACCGGGTTGCCGGACTCTACCCTGCTGCGGGATCGCTTGCGCCAAGCCTTGCTTCATGCGATGCGCCATCAGCATTCCGTGGTGGTCTTGCGGCTTGATCTGGATCGATTCGCAGCGGTTAACGAGCAGTACGGGTATACGGTGGGCGACCGGTTGCTGGAGCGGGTCGGCAGCCGGTTGCTTGCGTTGGTCAGCGAGACCGATACGGTTTGCCGGTTGACCGGCGATGAATTTGTCCTTGTCCTGACGGAGCTGGACGACCCCCAAGAGATTGGCCGGCTGGCAGATCGCATCCGGCAAGTCTTGGCCGAACCTATCGAACTGGATGGCCAGACGCTCATCAGCGGTGCCGGCATCGGGATTAGCCGATGCCCAGTCGATGGCACTGATGTCGATCTACTGCTGGAAAATGCCGCGCAGGCGCTCCGCTGGGCCAAGGATTGCGGTTCCAACCAGGTACGCTTTTTCACCGCCGATTCCCACCAGTCGTTACTGCCTGAAGCCAAACGATCATGCTAGCCTTGATCGATAGCCATAATCATTTCGATGATCCCTGTTTCGATCCCGACCGCGACGCCACCTACCAACGCGCCCGCAAGCATGGTGTCGTGGCGCAGGTTCTGGCGGCGGTCAGCGCCCGCTGGTGGCCACGGCTCAAGGCGATCACGGTTCGCTATCCGGGACTCTACGCCGGCTATGGCCTGCATCCTCTTTATCTGGCCGAGCATCGGCCGGAGCATCTCGACCTCCTGGCCGATTGGCTAGTTCAGGAACACCCAGCAGCGGTGGGTGAATGCGGCCTGGATTACTATCTCCCTGACTTGGACCCTGGCGCGCAGGCCGATTATTTTACCGGCCAATTGCAGTTGGCGCGCCGTCATGGCTTGCCGGCGATCATTCATGCCCGCCGCGCGGTCGATCAGGTGATCAAATACATCCGCCGCTATCCTGGGGTGCGTGGGGTAGTTCACAGCTTTTCCGGCAGCGTCGATCAAGCGCGACGCTTGTTGGATGCGGGGATTTTGCTCAGTTTCGGGGGACCAGTGACCTATCCACGCGCCACCCGGCTGCGTGCTTTGCTGCGTTATCTGCCGCTGGACGGCTTCATGCTGGAGACCGATGCGCCTGATCAGCCGACCTGTAACCGACGGGGCGAGCGCAATGAACCTGCTTTTTTACCGGACGTGTTAGCTTGTGTGGCCGAATTGCGCGGGGTTGATCCTGCCGAAATCGCCGCTGCCACCACCGCCAATGCGCGCTGCCTGTTTAGGATTGTTGATGAATCATCCGCACGCACGCACTGAAATCCTGATTGGGAGTGAGGGGCTGGCGCGGTTGCGGACAGCCCATGTTCTGGTGGCCGGCTTAGGAGGCGTTGGCAGTTATGCGGCTGAAGCCTTGGGTCGTGCCGGGGTCGGCCGCTTGACCTTGCTGGATCATGATGCTGTCACCCCGTCCAACCTCAACCGCCAGTTGGTGGCGCTGCATTCGACGATGGGCACCTCCAAGGTGGCCGTGATGGCGGCCCGCTTACAGGACATTGATCCGACTCTGGATTTGGTGCTTATGGAGGAGTTTTTGCAGCCGACTGCTGCCAAGGGATTGATCATCGCGGGTGGCTACGATTTTGTCGCCGATTGCATCGACAGTATCGCGTGCAAGGTCGCGCTGGTTGCGGCCTGTCTGCGGCGAGAGGTGCCGGTGATTTCGGCGCTCGGCGCTGGCAATTGCCTGGATGTGAGTCGGGTACGGCCAGCCCGCTTGGATCAGACGCAGGGCTGTCCGCTGGCGCGCGAGCTGCGGCGGCGCTTGCGAGAGCTGGGTATGCCGTTGACTTACCCGGTGATCTACAGCGATGAGCCGCGCCACCCGCCGCTGCCACACCCATCCGACAGCGGCAATCAACCCGGATCACGTCGTGCGGTGAACGGTACGATTTCCTACATGCCGGCTTTATTCGGCATGATGCTGGCGGGTCACATCATCCACCGTTTGCTGGGCGAGGCATGAGCAACGTGGCGGCCATCGCAGGCAGGCCGACCGGCGTCGACGGCCGTTCTGTTTTTTGTTGAGTCACGAGTGCTCAATCACTCGATTTCAATCTACGCCCTGGGCTGGGCGAAACCGCATAGCAGAGATTACATCTCTCCGATGCACGATTATCCCCCTGAAGGGGGAGGTTTCAAATGAGAGTTGATGTTCGATGAACTGGTCCACAACTGTATTGACCGAACGCCTTGGGATTCGCTATCCGATCATCCAGGCCCCCATGACCAGTGGTCCGGGTACCCCACAACTGGCAGCGGCGGTCGCTAATGCCGGTGGCCTGGGGGCACTGGCGGCTAGCCATCTCCAGCCAGAACAGTTGCAACAGGCGATTGCCGAAACTCGCGCGCTAACCGACCGGCCGTTCGCGGTCAACTTGGCGACCGGTATTCCAGCCAAAATTGATTTGGATCGGATCGCCCGCGCCCGCACGCTGCTCGCGCCCTACCGAGCCGAATTGGGATTGCCGCCGGGACCGACCGCGCTGCGCGAAGTCCCCGATTTCGTTGAACAACTGGATGTGGTGATCAGTGAGCAAGTGGCCGCTTTAAGCTTCATCTTTGGTGTGCCGGACGCGGTTTGTCTGGATTTGTTGCGTGATGCGGGCATTGCGACCATAGGGACCGCCACTCATCTACTGGAAGCGATTGTGCTCGAAGAGAGCGGTGTGGATTTCATCGTTGCGCAAGGTGCGGAAGCGGGGGGTCATCGCGGTACCTTCATCGGCCATCCTGAACAGGGTCTAGTCGGCACGCTGACCCTGGTGCCCTTGTTAACCAAGCATGTCCAAGTCCCCATCATTGCCGCTGGCGGTATCATGGACGGGCGTGGCATCGCTGCCGTGCGGGTGCTGGGGGCGGTCGGCGCCCAAATGGGCACTGCGTTCCTGGCTTGTCCAGAGAGTGGCGCACATCCGGCGTACAAGGCGCTGTTGAGCCAGGGGAGCGAAATCGCCACCACCTTAAGTCGGGTTTTCACCGGTCGGTACGGCCGCGTCCTACGCAACCGCTTGGCCGATGAGATGCGCGCTCATGAAACGGAATTGCCAGGGTTTCCCCTGCAATTTTTCCTCACCCAAGAGCTAGGCCGTGCGGCAGCCGAGCAGGGGGTGACCGATTTGATGCCCTTGTGGGCCGGCCAAGGCTGCCATCTATGCGAGTCGCGGCCTGCCGCCGACCTGATCGCTACTTGGGTGCAACAAGTGACGGCCCTGCTGGCGGATAGCCCCGCCGCCGAGCGCTCACCATGTCCTAAACCAGATCGACCAACTCAAGAAATCGTTGATCCGGCCAGCTTTATCTAATGATTGCGCTCTTTAAGTAATCGATGCAGCTTGGCCCAATCGAACGCCGGCCCCGGATCGGTTTTGCGACCAGGGGCGATATCCGCGTGGCCGGCCAAGCGTTCAGGCAGGATCGTAGGATAGGCCCGGCGCAAGGCAACGATAGCGGCTGCCAACCGCGTATATTGGCGGTCGTCATAGGGCAACTGGTCGGTACCTTCCAACTCAATGCCGACACTGAAATCGTTGCAGCGGCAGCGACCTTGATAAACCGATTCACCCGCGTGCCAGGCCCGCCGGTGAAAGGGCACGTATTGCACAGGAGTGCCATCGCGGCGGATGAGTAAGTGAGCGGAGACTCGTAAGCCGGCGAGAGTCTGGAAATACGGGTGAGCAGTCGGGTCGATTCCATGAGTAAATAGAGCATCGATCCACGGTCCGCCGAATTCGCCGGGCGGTAGACTGATGCCGTGAATCACAATCAAGTCGGGGATCAGCCCAGCCGGGCGGTCATCACAGTGGGGGGATGGTTGAAAGCGGGCTGCGTCTAATAAGCCCGTCGCCGGATCGACCCGCATGACCGACTACAGCACGACATGCCCGAAATCAAAGCTCATATCGGTATGCGGCCGTTGCAAAACAAAGCCTTGCACATAATCAATGCCGCACGACCACAGTACGGGTAAGGTGGCGCCGTTTTCGATGCCGGTGAGGATAGGGGTGATACCTTGGCTGGCCAAGCGGCGAGCCAGTTGGGTCAGTTCCTGCTGACGGGCCTTATCATTGACCAAATCCGCCGTGTAACGACTCTCCAGCTTAACGTAGTTGACCTCTAGCAACTGGGCGAGTGTCAGCCCTCGTTCACGGCCACTGAAATGATCCAGGGAAAGCCCGCAGCCCAATTCCTTGAGCCGCAACAGCAGCGGTTGCAGGGTTTGTTTATTGACCTCGGCGGTCGTTTCTGCGATCTCGAACACTAAGCTCGATGCCGGAACTTCGGTTTTTTTCAGACCATCGCGCAACCAGTTGAACAGTTCTTCGTCTTGCAGAATGGTGGGAGAAATATTGATAAACAGGATCGCAGAGTGCCCGCGTCCCAGCCGCTGGCGTAGGGAACGAATCGCGTGAACGATTACCCAACGGTCGAGAACCATACCGATCCGATGACGCTTGACCAGACTGAAGACGGTTTCCGGCAGCAGCTCCCAGCCATCCTTGTTACGCATCCGTAAGAGGACTTCATAGCGCTCAGTGGGATCGCCGCGCAAGCTGACAATCGGTTGAAACAGCAGGTTCATCCGTTGCTGCTGGGCGGCTTCGCGGATTTCTTCCAACAGCTTATGCTGCTGTGGATTTTGCGTGTCTTGCTCGGTGGTTTGCGCATGATGGACGTGAATCCGGGTGTCTTTGCTGCCGCGTGCCATCCCGCAGGCAAGATCGGCTTGCTGAATCAGCAGGGCAGCCTCCGGCTTGGCCGGACTGGCGATACTGATGCCGATGCTGGCCCGTAGCCGAAACTCGCTGCCGCCGAAGGGGTAGGGGTCGGTTTCCAAGGCATTGCGCACCGCGTGTCCGGTGACAAGCAGCCCCTCCTGGTTGGTAAATCCCAGCAGTACGGTAAACACCGCATCCCCGAAGCGGGCGGTGATGGGGCCGGTGCCCAAAGCGGCCTGCAAGCGCTTGGCCGCGAGTCTGATGATTTCATCAGCCGCCGCTGCATCGGCGACTTCAACTGGACGCAGATTGTCCAAGCTAATCAGCATGACCGCCAGAGGTTGGGCGTTAGCGGTGGTGGCGGTTAGGGTCCGATGCAGATGCGCCAAAAAGTACGGTCGGTTGCATAGGCCGCTTACGCTATCGCGATTGCTGATCCGGTTTAAGCTACGGTATGGATTGGGTCTGTGCCGCAGCCGTTTCGTGGCCGCGGCCAATAGCGATTCCGCATCGGGTGGCTTATCAAGCAGCATTTCACCGCTCAAGCCGGCCATGGTCAAACGCTGGCGAATATCGGTTTGCGCCGAGAGCAGGATAAGCGGTATGGGCTGGAATTGTTCGTGTTGTTGCAGAACTTGCGCCAGTTGCAAACCGTTGGTTTCTTTTATGTCCAGATTCATGATCAGCACGCCGGGCTGAAACCCACGGATCGCTTGCAGCGCTTGCAGGGGTTGCGCCAAGACTTGGGTGATCAGACCCCAATTTTCTAGCCAGCGAGCGATTTCACGGGCGGTGGGCAGGGTATCATCGATGATCAAGACGCGGCCAGATTTGCAGGAAATCCACCGTTCGAGCACTTCCACGAGTGCTGCGGTATCTACCGGTTTGGTGAAATAGCCGGAGCCGCCCATTTCGACGGCTTCAAGCCGGGCGGTGATATCGCCGCGCTCGGCGATGAACAGAATCGGTGCTTCCGCCGCCAGCGTTTGGCGCAAGGTGGTGATTTGTTGCAGGATGGCAGGATTATGGGTGCAATGGTCCAGGTCAATGATCAGCGCGGCGGGCTGTTGGGATTCCGCCAGCAGTTTGCCGATTTGCGCTAAATCGGGATACTGCTGGACTTGAAAGCCGCTCTGATTTTCGAGCTGGCCGACCAAGTCGCTCATGGGTTCCGACGCCACCAACCAGACGGTTGCGGCGGACAGAGGTGTGGTTACCCCCGCCTGCTGCGGCCATTCATCGGACTGCCAGTTGAGGAAAAGCGGCAGATTGGGGTCGGCCGTAGCGGTATTCTGGTCCTGGGTGCTGTTTTGAGGGGCCGGCCAAGACCGGCAGAGGGCACCGGTGACGGCGATCAGGCGATCTCGGTCAGTTCCTTTGGGTAGCTCACCTTTTTCCAGACATTCACTGATTTGCCCATCAATCTGTTCCGCCAGGGCCGCGATCTTTTGGTATTCGGGCTGACCACGGGTCAGGTTGAGCGTATCTTGCGCCGCCCGCTGCAACAGCACGAAGAATTCTCGACTCCATTTGATATAAATCAGTTTTTCGGCTAAATCCTCAATGCGCTGGAGTTTGCCGGCGAGCGGTTCGGCGTGAGCGGTTTTGGATTCCATGGCCAAAATTTTTCTGCAATAGGAGAAGTCTTGAAATTATCAGCTTAACTTGCTGGGGTTTAGGCTGATACCGATGTGAACCACATAATCATAGTATGTTACACACAATAAATAAGGAAGCACTGTACGTGAGCGGCATTCTCGCGTACAGCGTCCCAAGAGATTGCAGTCTTGCGGATCGGCGCAGGTAAGAAAGGAGCCACCGTCCGGCTAGGGGCGAGTAAGGGCCAAGATCATTGCGCTTCTAGGTGATAGGAAATGATCCGTTCGACCTCGTTGCGGGACCCTAAAATAACCGGGCAACGCTGGTGAAGGCCGGTGGGCTGCAATTCCATAATACGCTGAGTGCCTGTCGAGGCTAAGCCGCCTGCCTGCTCAATAATAAAGCTCATCGGACTGGCTTCGTACATGAGGCGCAGCTTGCCTTCCTGGTTTTTAGCACGCAGCTTGCGGTCGTTTGGGTAGAGGAAGACTCCCCCCTGACACAGGACCCGATGAACGTCGGCGATCATCGCGCCCGCCCAACGCATATTGAAATCCTTGCGGCGCGGGCCTTCTTTACCGGCCAGGCATTCGTCTACATAGCGCCGAACCGGTGGGTCCCAGAAACGCATGTACGCCGCGTTGATCGAGAAATCCTTGGCCTCTTCGGGGATTTTCATGTTGGGATTGGTCAGAATGTACTCGCCGATGCGTTGATCCAGGGTAAATCCGTTGACACCGTGACCGGTGGTCAACACCATCATTGAGGAAGGGCCATACAGCGCATAACCGGCGCACACCTGGTGATCGCCAGATTGCAGAAAATCATCCTCGGTGGGTTCACCCTCGCTGTCCTTGGGACGGCGTAAGATCGAAAAGATGGTGCCGACCGCGCCATTGACATCGGTGTTTGAGGACCCATCCAATGGATCGAAGACCAAAAGGTACTTGCCGCGTGGATACTGGGGAGGTAGATGGTAAACGTCGCTCATCTCCTCGGAGGCCAGAGCGGCGACGTGACCGGCCCATTCGTTGCGCTTGATGAAGAGATTATTGGAAATAACATCCAGTTTTTTCTGGGTCTCGCCTTGGATATTGTCCGTGTCGGCGGTGCCGAGCACACCGACCAGGCTACCGTAGCGGACAGCGCTGGAAATGGCTTTGCAGGCGATGACGACATCGTTGACCAAGGCGGTGAACTCGCCCGATACGCCTTTCATCTGCCGTTGTTCTTCGATGATGAATTCAGTAATCGTGGTACCGATTGACATTTTAGTTATTCCCGGTTGTGCGAAGCGATACGGCCCGTCGGCATCAGGTTTTGCCAGTCGGGCCGGGGTCTATTATACCATTTAACCTAATAAATTAATGGTTATAGGTGTTTGATGTTGCTTTGCAATATTTTATGTAATATCATACGGATACTATCTGATTTGGAGAAAATACATGAACGATATGCCCGTTCCGTTTTTCGAACCTATGCGTCCCGCCATCGCCTCATTGGCGAAGACCAACCAGGTGGTGATTGGCCAGTGGGAGAAGTGGCTTACGCTCGGCATGAGTAGTTTTAAAGCCTATGTTGATTTAGGCTTGGCCCAGGCTAAGGTGGCCTTGAAGGTAACTGACCCACGCAGCGCACACGAATTTTCGGATAGCCAATTCGCGGTCTTGAGCTTTGTAGGACATCAGATGATGGATGATGGGCGAGCGCTGGCTGAATGGGGAGTGGATTGTTGCTGCCAGGCCAATCGATTGGGGCGAGAGAATGCCCTGCGCATCCTGTTCAAAGATTGACTGATTGATCGGCAAAGCGCCTCGGATTTGGCGACGCTTTGCCGAAGACCCAACCTCTTAATGCGCTGCCAGAAATCCCAGCGGCGTGTGGCTCAGAGCGACACTGACGATGTAGCCAAAGACCATCAGCGCCGCGAGCCATGCCACGACGCGGATGGTTTTGGTGGGTCCGTATTTCAGGGCAATACTGCCCAGGATGATGTAAACGATCAATCCTAAGACCTTGGCGGTCAGCCAGCCATCCGCCAACGGATACTGCCCTAGTATGAGCGTTAGCCCGATGGCGCTTGCCAGCAGGGCCGTATCAATGAGATGTGGCACGATCCGTACCCAGCGCTGTTGCAAGCGCGGCGAATCAATCAGCATCCACACGCCACGGACTATGAAAAGACAAAAAGTCAGAGCGACCGTGGTGAGATGGAGGTGTTTCAAAGCGCTATACATGGGTTATTTCTCTGCTGATTGAGGTTGATTAGGCTATAGTTAACCACGACAGTCGGTTATTGAGGAGGTGCGCCCATGTCCATGCATGTTTGTAACGGTGCGATGCTGAAATGTGCGTTCGCTGTGCCACCCGGTATCAGCACGTTGGTCGTGCTGCCGCAAAATAGGATGCTGAGCAGCAGTCAGCCGGCAGCCAATATCATGGACAATAAGCCGATGGTCAACATCATGCCCTTTGGCATGTGCTTCTCACCGACCAATCCGGCATTCGTTTCGGCGACCGCCGCCGCTATGGGGGTTCCAACGCCGGTCCCTTGCACGCCCTTAACACCAGCGCCATGGATCGTGGGTTCACCAACGGTGATGTTGGGCAATATGCCCGTGTTAAATAACACCTCTGTGCTGGCTTGCACTTTAGGCTTGCCAGGCTGCATCACGATCATGATGCCAGGCCAACTCACCGAGATGGTTCCTTAAACGGCAAATTTCAGCCGCCTCCCGGTCTGCGTACTCTCTGCGTCCGACGTGTTGGGGTAGCGGTCCAGGGATCATCCGGCCAGGGGTGTTTGGGATAGCGGCCTTTCAACTCCTTTTTCACTTCAGGATAGGTTCGTTGCCAGAAGCCGCGTAAATCCTGGGTGACCTGAATCGGTCGATGGGCAGGCGAGAGCAGATGCAGGGTCACTGCAATCCGGCCGTTAGCGATGCGCGGTGTATCGGCCAGACCGAATAATTCTTGCAACTTGACCGCCAGCACTGGCGGTTCACCCGGCTGATAATGCAACCGAATGCGGGAGCCACTAGGAACTTGCCAATGGGTTGGCGCCAGTTCGTTCAGCCGCACCCGCTGGCGGTTTTCGACTAGATCGTATAATGCCGCTGTCAGATCAAGCCGTTGCAAATGTTCGCGTCGGGTAATGCCGTTCAGCCAGGGTTCCAGCCAGTCCGCTAGATGCGCGGTTAGCCAACCATCGGATAAGTCTGGCCAGGCTTCCGCCGGGAACCAGTGTCGCAGCGACAAAAGCCGTGCCCGCCAGTCTCGCAGCTCGGCAGTCCACGGCAGGCTATCCAGTCCCAGTTGCCGTATCCCCACCAGCATCGCGTTGCGTACCTGATCCGGGTCGGGATCAGCTAAGGGGGTGCTGGTTAACGCCAGTTCACCCAACCGCTGCTCCTGGCGGGCGTTGACTGCCGCCGGCCGTTCATCCCAATACACCTCGCTGACGGTGTGCAGATGGGTGGCGAGGTGGATTTCCAGATCGGTTGGTGCAACCGGAGCCGCCAGCCAAATACGCCCTTCGCTGGTACCGGCATCTAAATGGGCTGCAACGAGCCAGGCGTGATTGATCAGGGGATCACCGGGCATCAGGCGCGCGCCTCGGCCATTGGCCAGCCGATAGCGCCCACTACCGACATCGCGTTGTTTGGCGATGCGGTCGGGATAGGCCAAGGCCAGTAATAGGCCAACGGTAGTCGATGTTGTGGTTTCTCCGTTGCCGACAATGTTTAATCGCTGTCGCCAGCGCTGCGCCGCTCGCTCACTACGTGCGCAAGCGGCCGGGTCGGCTCCCCAACGGTGTGCGCCGTCGCGGCCGTGTCGGCGAAACGCCTGTAAAGCCTCTAAACGTGCCTCAAGGTCGCTGCCGAAGGAATGTTCGCCGCGCAAAAGATCGCGCTCTTCCAAGAGAGCGGCCAGATTAGCGGCCGTTGCGCCCAAGCCGAGCGCCGCACCGCGCCACAGCAAATGTGCCAAGCGTGGATGAGTGGGGAAGGCAGCCAGCGCTCGGCCCACCGATGTCATGCGACCCTGTGTATCCAGCGCGTCCAGCTCAGTCAGCACCGCCCGTGCTTGTGCTAATGCACCAGCCGGGGGCGGATCAAGCCAGGCCAGCGCGGTCTCGTGCGTGCCCCATTGAGCCAGTTCCAACGCCAAGGGTGCCAGATCAGCATTGAGAATTTCTGGGCTGCGCTGCGGGGGGAGCCGGCGGTGGGTCGCTTCACTCCAGAGGCGATAGCAGCGTCCTGGCCCCAACCGTCCGGCCCGTCCGGCCCGTTGCTCGGCCGCATCCCCAGAAACGCGCACGGTTTCCAGACGGTTTAGACCGCTGCCGGGATCGAAGCGGGGGCGCCGAGTCCAACCGGAATCGATCACGACGCCGATGCCTTCAATGGTCAAGCTGGTTTCAGCAATTGCGGTGGCTAAGACGATCTTGCGCCGCCCCTGTGGATCGGGTTGGATGGCGCGTTGCTGGTCGGCATCCGGTAAGTCGCCATACAACGGGTGCAGCGACAGGCCCAGGCAAGTCGGCTCGGTGGTTAAACGGCGCAGGATTTGGCGGATTTCGCCGCCACCTGGCAAGAACACCAAAATATCGCCCGCAGCGTGCTCCAGTGCCTCCAACACAGCACGAGTGATGAGGCCAAGATCAAGACCGTCGGGATCGCGCGGCAGATAATGCATGGCAACCGGATGCGAACGCCCCTCGCTGGTGATGATCGGGGCGTTTCCCAGTAATCCGGCGACCGCCGCGCCATCCAGCGTGGCTGACATCACTAGCAAGCGTAAGTCCTCACGCAGCCCACGCTGACTGTCAAGACAGAGCGCGAGCGCCAGATCGGCCTGTAGGCTGCGTTCATGGAACTCATCGAAGATCACTAACCCGATCTCTTCCAAGGCCGGATCATGTTGCAGGCGGCGGGTTAGGATGCCTTCAGTCACCACTTCGATGCGGGTCTGGCGTGAAATTCGGCTTTCGAAGCGGGTGCGGTATCCCACGCGCTGACCAAGTGGTTCGCCCAGCAACTCTGCCATGCGAGCCGCTGCCGCCCGTGTCGCCAGTCGGCGCGGTTCCAGCAATAAAATCGTCTGATCGGCTAGCCAAGGTGCCGCCAGCAGAGCCAGCGGTACATGCGTGGTTTTCCCCGCCCCCGGCGGCGCTTGCAATACCAGGGCGGTGACATCGCGCAAGCCGGCAACAATGGCCGGTAACAGCGGGTCGATGGGTAAGACATCCCCTGAGAGGGGGTGCCCCAAAGGATCAACGCGGAACATGGTTTGCTGATGGTATTGAGACGATAACGACGCCCGCTGCAAATTTGCAGTGCGACATGCATTTCACCAAGATCTTGACTATGTTTTTAAAATAGCGAGAACGGTTTGAACCCGCTTTCGACCGTATCGCAATCTATGATATGCCGGCCATTACTTGAGGATATCACCGGATGAGCATTGTGACCGATCTGCTGGCTAAACCAGGCGTCATCGCCGCTGGCGAATACGCCTACCGGGGTGATCGCTTTTCCTATCGGGGCGCTTTAAGCGAAGAGCATGCCCGTATGGCTTCCATCATGTGCCGTGCCACCACCATGAGCGTCAATATGGAAGCCAGCATGTTGGAATCCTTGGAGCCGCTCAATGGTTTTATGCCGCCACGCGGTTGGTTGGTCCATGGCCCAAACTACAGCGTTTGCGTGGTCGCTAATGTTTTCTGTCTGCTTGATAACAGCAACAGTTCGATTAACGAGGTTGTCGGATTCATGCGCCAAGCCCTGGCCAATATACCTGCGGACATGATTTGAAGCCGCCTCGATTTCATACCAATTCAAGGGATTAGGAGGGATTTTTATGAATATGCTTGACGATTTATTGAAATTGCCAGGAGCGATGGCTGCTTTCGAGTTTCGGGGCAGCGGTGAGTTACTGGATCACCGCATCGCCCATCCAGATCGGATCAACGAATCGGTGCTGGATCTCCTGGCCCATATGTGCGCAGCCAATTTGAGCATCGCCACGATGCAGGCGCGTGGTTGGGAAAAAGTGACCGGCATGGAGGGTTTCTATCCGATTAAGCAATTCACTTTGATCGGCTTTGACTGGTCGGTGGTCGTGAGCGGATTGCAGCGCGAAAACTACAAGCAGGCCGGTAAATTTAGTCTGCCACCCTTCACGGGCGTGGTGATGGCCAATGAAAAAGCCGATTACGAGGCCGCCTTCGCCATCCTGGAAAGGAAGGAGCCTGTACCATGAGCATGATCCGGCGATTGCTGGCGTTGGATGGCGTGAACGTCGTCTGCCATTTCCGTGATGACGGTTATCTACTGGAAGGCTATGGCCTGATGAGCCACAACGATATGGGCCGGTTGGCGCAGTTCGCCCGCGATTACCGGCGCATCGCTCAGGGCAATGCCGATCAACTGGCGATGTTCAGCGGGATGCGTGGCTGGACGCCACCGCACGGTTGGATTATTCGCGGCGCCAAGCTGTCCCTGTGTGGCGTTGCCAATCTGGTCTGTGTTGTGGACAGTACTGGTGCGCCGCTGAATGAAATTTTGCTGGAATTGCGTGAAGTATCGCATTGGTAAAATTGGAATTATCTGCTGTCAAGACCGTCTAATCCTCTGTTCGGTAAAAATAGGGCCACACGATGTTGTTTTTTGACTGAAATGAGTGGCTTTTTTGATACTTTGTTGGTATGCTGATACGACATTTTAGGCTGTCCCAGAGCTTTAGGGTATTGATGCTTATGTCGAAGCGGATCGTTTTTTTTCTGTTGGTTCCCACCCTGTTAGGCGCTTGTGCTGCGCTTGATTCGATGCAGGTGGTCGCACAACAGCTCACTACTAGCAGTGTGGTGTCTGACAAGGCGCCGGCGGCGGCTATGCCTGATAAGGCGTCGCCCGCTGATGGGCCGGCTGTGGCTACGTTGCAAGCCGATCAAGGTGAGGATGCGACGCAAGATGAGCTTGAGCCGGACATCGTTGTCAAGCCGGAATCCGCATCGCAGCGGGAAGCTGCGGCCGCGCCACCACCGTTGCCGCCTTGTCCGAGTGAGGGCGGAGGACTGCAAACGCGAGTGGCCGTGCAGATTTGCCAACAGATTCGAACCGAGCCGTTACCTACTCGGCTCTCCGTGCAAAATCGTGAATTACGCAAACTGGATTACCTGATTCCGTTTTATGCCAAGCGCAACTATCAGATGGCTTGGTTGGACGCAAACGGCAGGCCGCTGGCGCTGGTCGCCGATCTGCTCAAGGCGTTGGGAGAGGCTGAAAATGAAGGCTTGCGATCCAGTGATTACGGCCGTAATGCGCTGCACAAGCTGGAAACCAGCCACCATCAAGGGGGTGGGGACGCTAGACAGTTGGCTGAATTCGATCTGCTATTGACTGACACCTATCTGAGCTATGCCTCACACCTGCTATCGGGGCGAGTTGCTCCCCGCAAAATCGACCCGGATTGGGCGATCAAACCCCGTTCGCGTGATCTCGCCCAAGTGCTGAGCAGCGCGCTGGCCGGCGGTGGCATCGCTGAGTCGTTGCGCGATCTATCGCCGAAAGAAAAAGGCTATACGCAGTTGCGCGATGTATTGCAGCGCTATCGGAAAGCCGAGCAAGCTGGCGGCTGGCCGGTGGTCAGCGGCGCTTTGGGGCCAGGCGCTCAGGGTCTGGCCGTGCGCAACTTGCGCTTGCGCTTACAGGCTAGCGGTGATTTGGCCGAGGGCGATCCCGGTAAGGCGCCGATTTACGATAAAGCGGTGTCTGATGCCGTGCGTCATTTCCAAAAGCGTCACGGCTTGGGCGAAACGGGGTCGGTCAACGGTTCCACTTTGGCCGCATTGAACGTTTCGGCCACCCAACGGATTCGCCAAGTCGAGCTGAACATGGAACGCTGGCGTTGGATGCCCGATCAGTTGGGGTCGCGTTATATTTTGGTGAACATCCCCAATTTCAAAATGAACGTCGTCGAAAACGGCAAACCGGTCATGGAAGCCAAGGTTGTGGTAGGCCGAGAAGAGCGGCAAACGCCGACCTTCACCGCTAATATGGCCTATCTGGTGATGAGTCCAAAATGGTATGTACCGCGTTCCATTGCCGTGAAGGACAAGTTGCCCCAGTTGAAGCGCAATCCGTATGCTCTGGCTCGGCAAAATATTCGCGTGTATAACAACGCGGGCCAGCAGATTAATCCGGCCTCAGTCAATTGGAAAGCCGTGGGTAAGGACAATTTCAATTATCAGTTCCGCCAGGACGCCGGGCCGCGCAACGCGCTGGGTGGGATCAAATTTATGTTCCCAAATCCCTATAACGTCTACTTGCATGATACGCCGACGCGCGGGTTATTCAGTCAAAGCCAGCGCACCTTCAGCTCCGGGTGTATCCGACTCTCCAATCCGGTGGAATTAGCCGAGTATCTGCTCAAGCACGATCCGAAGTGGAATCGGCAAACGATTAAAGCCGCCGCTGCCAGTGGCAAGCAACGGGTCGTCAATCTGCCGCAGGAAGTGCCGGTGTATCTGTTGTACTGGACGGTGTGGGTCGATGAGAATGGCTTGGCCAATTTCCGGGGCGATATCTATAACCGCGACAAACCCATGGTGCGGGCCTTATATCAGGATAGTGGCGCTGCTAGTCCCAAAGGTGCGTAACGCAGCCGCCGGCAAGTTGATCCCCCGGTCCCCCGTGGCCGGGGGATTTTCGTTTTAGCGTAGCGACTCATGCGCGTGGCGTTAGGCGTCGAATACGACGGGTCCGGCTTCCGAGGTTGGCAGGCACAACGGCCGGAGGTCAGAACCCTGCAAGGGTGCCTGGAACACGCTCTGGCCAAGGTGGCCGACCATCCCGTCAAGCTGGTCTGCGCCGGCCGAACCGATGCCGGGGTTCATGGGCTGGGTCAGGTGGTTCATTTCGACACCACAGCCGTTCGCACCACCCGTGCCTGGATCTTGGGGGGCAACGCTCATCTACCGTCCGATCTGAGCCTGCGTTGGGCGCGGGAAGTGTCTAATGATTTTCATGCTCGGTTTTCCGCACTCGGTCGCCGCTATCGCTATTTGATTTTCAACCAACCGTATCGGTCGGCGTTATGGCAAAAGCGGGCGACGTGGTGTTATCAATCTCTGGATACTGAGCGGATGCATAACGCCGGACAACGGCTGGTCGGCGAACATGATTTCAGTTCCTTTCGTGCCGCCGACTGCCAAGCCCGGCATCCAGTACGGGAAATTCGTGAGCTGACGGTGAGCCAGCAAGGCGATGGGGTGGTGCTGGAGGTGGAAGCCAATGCCTTTTTACACCACATGGTGCGCAATATCGCCGGCGTTTTGATGGCTATCGGGACCGGTGACCGACCGGTCGAATGGGCAGGGGAGGTCTTGGCTCGGCGCGACCGCACCCAAGCCGGAGTAACCGCACCGGCTGAGGGTTTGTATCTGCTCGCTGTGCGCTATCCAGCCCATTTTGGCTTACCGCCACCCCCTGCGACTATCCCAGGATTTGTTCAGTCCTTTGAGGAGTGTGACCCATGCGCGAAAGCCTGCAACCCGGCTTGACCGGTGAGTTTGAATTTGTGGTACCGCCCAGCAAAACGGTTCCCCATCTCTATCCAGAAGCATTGGAATTTCAGGCAATGCCGGAGGTGTTTGCGACCGGATTCATGGTCGGCTTGATCGAATGGACCTGCATTCAGGCGTTAAAGCCGCATTTGGATTGGCCACACGAGCAATCGGTGGGAACCCATGTCGATCTCAGTCATACCGCCGCCACCCCACCGGGTTTTACCGTGACGGTAAAAGTACGTTTAGTGGAAAAAGACGGTAAAAAACTCAAGTTCGCAGTCGAGGCTCACGATGGTATCGATTCGATCTGCCAAGGCACTCACGAGCGTTTCGTGATCAATGCCGCCAAGTTTAATGCCAAAGCAGTTGAGAAAGCGGGCCAACGCAGTTAAGTCGAAGTCGTCGCTGTGCGTCGTGCGTTAGCCATTATTGCCACCCTGCTGTTGGTCGCTGGAGGTCTTTTCATGGCGTTGCTGAATGTTGGGGAAAAACTGATTTATTTTCCGCAGCCGCTCACCCCAACGGCGGGTCAAGCGATTTTAGCCCGCCATCCGCAAGCACTCGAGGTGACGCTCACAACCAGCGATGGAGTGCAATTGCACGGCTGGCATCTGCCGGCGGGTACGGGTTCCGCGCGACCGTTGGTTCTGTATTTCGGTGGTAATGCTGAAGAAGTGTCCTGGATGCTGGAATTCGGCTCGGTTTTTGCGGGCTGGGATCTGGGTTTAATGAACTATCGCGGGTATGGCCTAAGCAGCGGTCATCCGAGCGAGCGGGCTTTGCTGGGCGATGCGCTGGCGGTTTACGATCATTTCATCCGCCGGCCGACTATCGATCCCGCTCGCGTAGTGGTCATCGGACGTAGTTTGGGCAGCGGCGTCGCCAGTCATCTTGTCAGCCAGCGGCCGGTGCGGGGCGTATTACTGGTGACCCCGTTTGCCAGTATCACCGAGGTAGCCCAGGATTTCTATCCGTTTCTGCCGGTGCGAACTGTGCTCGGCGATCTTTACGATTCTGCAACGCTGGCGCCCAAACTGACCGTACCATTACGCATGATCGTCGCCGGCCGCGATGAGGTGATTGCCGCTCGGCATTCTGAGCGCCTGTTTACGTTGTGGGCTGGTCCGAAAGAGCGAGTGACGATTGCCAGCGCCGGCCATAACGACCTTCAAGGCTACCGTGAATACTGGCAGGCCATCCAAGAGTTTTTGCAGCGCCAATAGCGGCGCAGGATCGTGATACCGTCCCCGCGAGTCACCAATAGGCGTTGGTCAGTCAGAGGCTTGCGCTAATTCGTGGTGCCGAAAACAGCCGATCAGATGGTCGTTGACTATCCCGGCAGCCTGCATGAAGGCATAGCAAATGGTGGGTCCGACAAAGGTGAAGCCAAGCCGTTTCAAGTCCCGGCTCATCGCTTCCGCTTCCACCGTTTTGGCTGGAACCTCAGCCAATGATTTCCAGGTATTCTGGCGTGGTACGCCGTCAACATAGCGCCAAATAAAAGCGGTGAGAGGGCCATGCCGCTCACGCAACGCCAGATAGGCACGGGCATTTTTGACCGCCCCTGCAATTTTGAGGCGGTTACGCACGATACCAGGATCGGTGAGCAGTTGCGCGATGCGCCACTCGTCGTAATGGGCGATCAATTCTGGATCAAAATGGTCGAACGCTTGGCGGTAATTTTCCCGCTTGCGCAAAATGGTCAGCCAGCTCAAACCCGCTTGGGCGCCATCCAATATCAGCATCTCGAACAGTTTGCGGTCGTCGTGGACCGGAACGCCCCACTCCTCGTCGTGATAGCGCACATACAATGGGTCCTTGCCGCACCAGGGGCAGCGTTCCAGGTTTGTCGGGGGCATTAGCGAGGTAATTTAAGGTTGTCTGGTCAGGCTAAATCTTCCCGGCCTGCTGAGCGATGAAGGCGGTTTTGGCCGATAGCTCCAGCGAGCAGGTCCATTTGTAGGCGAGATTGATCGTGGCGGCGCAGGCATAGACCCCGTGACCGCGTACCACGGCGATAGGGTAATCCATCAGCACTTCAGCGACCATGCTCGGTGAGCGGGCCTGGTATTGATCATAGGGGATGGTCAGGACCGGCACCCGGCTGAAATACAACTGGCCTTCGAAATCGGTTGGCAAAAATTCCTCATTGTCCATCGTCATCGCCACGGAATAAGGGCCGTGGCTGTGCAGTACCGCACCGGTTTGCGGATTGGATTGATAGACCGCCAGATGCAGGGGCGCATCTAACGAAGCACCTTTGCCAATGCTTCCCTCTAGCTGGCACTCGACCAAATCGCCGCTGCTGAGGAGATCGGCGCAGCAACCACTGGGAGTCACCCAGAAGGATTCGCCGTCACGCCCCGAGATATTGCCGCTGTGGGAGTCGTTGAGGCCATATTGGCGGAGCCAAAGGTAATGCCTCACCAAGTCATCTTTGAGTTTCATGTTTCAATCCGCACCCGTGACCGGGCGAAACAGCATGGAACAGGCTGCGCCTTTCCATGCAGGATGATCCCACTGAAGGGGGAGATTTCAAACCAGAGTTTTTTTGATAAACCCGATTATACGTTGGAAAGCCTGCCGGGACACGCCGCGTCACGTCGGTCGCCCTGCGGCCCACTCAACCCGTTTTACGCCGGTGGCCACGGTGCCATCGGGATAAAGCTCAAGCCAGCGATAACCGGGCGGTACATCATCGACTTGGGGATCTGGAGTATTGGGTTTGAACTGCACGCTGGTGGCTGGTGTCGCCAATAAATGCACATCCCCTCGCCGGCTGGAAAATTCACTATGAATGTGGCCGAACAGCACGGCGCGGACTTGAGGATAACGGTCGAGTACCGCAAACAGCACTGCACCGTTGCTTACTGTCATGGTATCTAGCCAGCCGGTGCCGATTGGCAGTGGATTGTGGTGCAGGCAAATGAGCGTATGCAGGTCAGGGTTGGTGGCTAGTACGGTATCCAGCAGCCCCAGTTCGCCGCGAGCCAAGTGGCCAACCGGACTGCCGGGAAAGCTGGAATCCAACAGCACGATCTGCCAGTTGCCGACTGCGATGTAGCGCTCGCGCCGCACCAGTCCCCCGCTGAGCACCTGCTGCATGGGACCTGGAAAATCGTGATTACCCGGCAGGCAATAGACCGGCTTGCCCAGCGTTGCCAAAAGCTCGCGCAGGCGAGGGTAGGCTTGTGGTTCGTCACCGACCAGATCGCCGGTGGCGAGAACAAAATCGGCGGCTGGCTGCCGTTGGCGGATATCCGCCAGCACGGCGTGCAGGCCGGCATCAACATCCGCGCCCCACAGACGGCTGCCGGGTTCGACTTTCAAATGCAGATCGGTGATTTGGACGATTCGCACAGCGGTGCTGGCCGGCATGGGATGAAGTCCTCAAAAAGTTGATGCGTCGGTAGCTTACAGTGTTTTGATGAATACTTTCGAGCGGCGTTGCCAGTTATAAAGCGCCTGCTTCATCACTGGCAGATGGGCGACCTCGGCGGGTTCAAAGCCGCGTTCTTGAAACCAGTGCGCGGTGCGGGTAGTGAGCACAAACAAGCGCCGCAACCCTTGTTCGCGCGCCTGGCGTTCGACATAGCGCAACAGCGTCTTGGCGCGGCCGCTATCGCGGTAATTGGGGTGGATGGCCACGCACGCCAGTTCACCCACCTGCTCATCGGGAAAGGGATATAAAGCCATACAGCCGATGATCGCGCCGTCACGTTCCAGCAATACAAATCGCTCGATCTCCATCTCCAATCGCTCGCGCGAGCGGCGGACTAAGGTGCCGTCGTCCTCCAGGGGCTGGATTAGCGCCAGGAGGCCACCGACATCCTCAATGGTAGCTGGGCGCAAGCCTTCGTAAATATCGGCGGTGATCAGCGTACCGGTACCGTCGCGGGTGAATAACTCCAGCAGCAGCGCGCCATCCACAGAACGCTCCAGTAGATGAATGCGGCGCACCCCAGCCTGGCACGCCCGCAACGCTTGCTGAAGGTGACGAATCGTTGGCTCGGCCAAGCCGGGATGGGTGGCCAGTAACCGTTCGGCGTCACTGAGACTGAGTTGATGAACGGCTTGGCCATCTGGTGTACACACTGCCGAGCTTTCGCTCAACACCAGCAGTTTGTTAGCGCGTAGCGCGATAGCGGTTGCGGTTGCGACCTCTTCGGCATTCAGATTGAAGGTTTCCCCGGTCGGCGAATAGCCCAGCGGTGATAGCAGGACGATAGCACCTTCATCCAGCCATAGGCGGATGGCCCGCCGGTCGATCCGCCGTACCTCGCCGGTGAAACCGTAGTCGATCCCCTCGCGCACACCCAGCGGCCGGGCGGTAATCAGGTTGCCAGACACCACGCGCAAGCGAGCGCCCTGCATGGGAGAGTTGGCCACCCCCATCGACAGCGCGGATTCAATGCAGATGCGCGCCCGCCCAATCGCCTGTTTGACACACCGTAGATCGTTGGCATCGGTCAGTCGCAACCCATTCACGTAGCGTAGCTCACGGCCAGCTTCTCGCAAGCGCTGTTCGATTTGCGGTCGCGCGCCGTGTACTAGCACCAGGCGAATGCCGAGGGCATGTAACAGGGCCAGATCGTGGATCAGGCTGGCGAACTGATCAGATTCGATAGCTGCGCCACCGAATTGCACCACAAATGTTTTGCCACGATGGGCGTTGATATAAGGCCCGGCTTGCCGGAACCAATGGACGAAATGTTCCATGTTTCATCTCTTGAAAACTCAAATGGCTGGCGATTATTGCAGAAAACCGACTCAACCGATGCCCAGCCATCGACTGATGTGGCCGCACCCGCTAGCGGCTCGTGCCTGATTCTGGTCAATCACGCACCGTGGGCTGAAATGAAATCGTATCGATTTTGGTGAGACTGCGGCTGATTTATCCCTTGGTGCTTTGTTATATAGCGTGAGGGTGTTAGCCTGGCCATTCCGCCAAATGGTACATTAGCGTATCATCGGCATAGAAATCGCGTGTCTTCATTACGTTGGCGCAACGGCGCCAAGCGCTGTTGGGCGGGTGGGCCATCTAAAAAGATCTATCTCCAACTCTATGTTTTAAAAACCTTAATAGCCTTTTAATGCCTTTATCCGGGCTGTGCGGATGGTAGCCGTTGTTGTCGGCGACACCGTTTGCATACGCTGCCTTCTACGAGATACTCGTGTGAGGATAGAGGCGGTTTCAAGGCGGTCGTGACCACGATATGGCCGATTTTTTCACCCGGCAGATGGATTACGTTTTTTTTGTTTATGGGCTGTGCTTTTTTCTGTTGGCGACGATGCTCCACGGGATGGGGCGTCGTACTGGCGATGCTATGCCTTGGCCGTTGTTGGCGGGTTTCGCGCTTTTGCATGGTGCCAATGAGTGGTTGGACCTGCTAAGCCTGGCACTCGATGATGACCCTCAATGGCTGGCTATCCGGCCGATGCTGCTGGCCAGCTCCTTTTTCTGCCTACTGGAATTCGCCCGACGGGGCACCGTCAGTTTGGGAGGACAGCGGCCCGGCCGTTGGCTGATACCGACCTTACTCGGTTTGGCAGCACTGGGAGGGCTGGCCGGGTCGCCCGGCCTGAGTGCCACAATTCGTTATGCATTAGGGTTGACCGGCGGCCTGTGGACGGCCTGGATTTTGTGGCGCTATCGAGAGCGTGCAAGCGTCGGCCGCACCGAGTTGGCGGTCGCTGCTATTGCTATGGCGTTTTATGCCGTCGCCGCCGGCGCTATCGTACCCCAGACGGAGTTTTTGCCCGCCGTATTGCTCAATCAAGAAGCGTTTCTCGCAGCGACCGCCACACCCATCCAAGTTTGGCGAGGAATGCTAGCGGGTGTGATCGCCTTGGCATTCTTGCGCTTTACTGCAACTCATCGACGACCAGTCACCGACCTGTGGGTGGAGCCGCCACTGGAAAATCTGCTGTTGTCATTGCTGGCGGCCATTTTGGTCATGGGTTGGTTCATTACCGACCGGGTGGGTTCCACCACCGAGCGTGAGCAAAGCGATCAGGTCTTCAATCTGGCTAAGATTGGTACTGCTGTCGTCGATGTGGCAGCGATCCAAGGTTTGGCGGGTGCGGATTCCGATCTGGAGACTCAAACTTATCAAAGACTTAAATTGCAGTTGATGCGGTTACGAGCAGCGACGGCAGGCGTTCGCTTTTATTACCTTTTGCGTCAGGCTGATGAGCACGTTATTTTTCTGGTCGATTCGGAACCGCCCAACACGCCGGACGAATCGCCGCCCGGCCAGATCTTCGATGAGGTGCCACCTTCGGTGTCCGCTGTGTTCACAACCGGAAAAGGCACGATTGTCGGGCCGGAAACTGACCGCTGGGGGACTTGGTTTAGTGGGTTGATGCCGCTGACCGATGCGGCTGGACAGACGATTGCCGTGCTGGGTGTCGATATTAGCGCACAGCGCTGGTTGGCGTTGGTGGCGCGCAACCGCTTGATGTCGATGGTGGTGTTTTCACTGCTTTCGGCATTGCTGTTAGTTTTGTTTATGGCGCAACGCCGTAATCGTGAGGCGCTCAGCGCGTTACGGGAGCGCGAACAACGCTTGAGTAAAATCGCCTCACAAGTTCCTGGTGTAGTTTATCAATTCAAGCGCTTTGCCGACGGCCGTACCTGTGTACCGTATGCAAGCGAGGCAACCCGCTGGATTTTCCGCTTGGAACCAGCGGCGCTCCGTGACGATGCCGGCCCAGTATTTGCCATCATTCATCCCGATGATGTGGAGCGTATGCAGAGCACTATTACTGAATCGGCGCGCACTTTACAACCATGGAAATGCGAGTTTCGGGTGGTCCTCAACGGCGGAGAGGTGGCATGGCGCCAAGGTAACTCCATACCTCAGAGCGAACCCGACGGCGGCATCCTCTGGCATGGTTTTATTACCGATATTACCGAGCAAAAGCATCTCGAAGCCGCCCTGCGCCAGGCTAGGGCAGACGCCGAAGCAGCCAATCGGGCTAAGAGCGAATTTCTCGCCAACATGAGTCACGAAATCCGCACGCCCATGAATGGGGTCATCGGCATGAGCGATTTGCTGTTGGATTCTGCGTTGAATTCGGAGCAGCGCCACTACGCCAAAGTGGTTCGCTCTAGCGCCAATGCCTTGTTGGGAATCATCAACGAAATCCTTGATTTCTCCAAGATCGAAGCCGGCAAGCTCACGCTGGACGAGGTGGATTTTGGCTTGCGTGCTGTCTTGGAAGACACGGCCGAAATACTCGCGGTCAGAGCACAAGAAAAAGGCTTGGAACTGACCTGCCTGGTTGATCCGGCCCTACCGGATTTACTGCGTGGCGACCCAGGACGCTTGCGGCAAATCCTGGTGAACTTGATCGGGAACGCGGTCAAATTTACTCGCAAAGGCGAAATTGCCGTGCGGGTCCACCAGGTGGCGGTCGATAACGACCGTTTCACTCTCCAATTTTCGGTGAGAGACACCGGCCAAGGGATTCCTCATGAGCGATGGTCGGCGTTATTTTCGCCCTTCGTCCAGGTAGACGGCTCCGCTGCACGTAAATACGGCGGGACGGGCCTTGGGTTGGCGATTGCCAAGCGGCTTTGCGAGTTGATGGGTGGGCAGATCGGGATAGAGAGTGTCGAGGGAGAAGGCTCGACGTTTTGGTTCACCGCTGTATTCAGGTCGGTGGCAGATCCGCTGATAGCTCGACCAACTAAGCAAATCGAACTTGCGGGCTTGAACGTGTTAGTAGTGGATGATCATGCGACCAATCGCTTATTGATCAGCACGTTGCTGGCTTATTGGCATTGCCGCTACGCCGAGGCGACTGATATGGAAGAGGCTTTGGCGAAATTGCAGGAAGCTACCGCCGCTAGAGATCCGTTCGCTATCGTGTTAATCGCCCTGAAAGCGCCGGAGATTGATGGTGTTGAGTTATGTCGTCGGATCAAGAGCCGGACGGACAACGGCCAAACACGGGTGATCTTGATGACCAGGATAGGGCATTGCACTGGCGATGCGGCAAAAATGGCGCGGATCGGTTTTTCGGCCTGCATTATCAAGCCGATCCGCCAGGCGCAATTACGGGCTTACCTGGAGCAACTGGCCAGACCGGGCGGCAAGCTGGAGGAACCGGTTTCGGCGCGGGTGATCAGTCAACGCCGGTTCGACCGGTCTGCGGCGCAGCAAGCCCGTATCCTGCTGGCTGAGGATAACGCCGTCAACCAAGAGGTCGCATTGGCCATTTTGACTCATGCCGGTTTCCGGGTAGATGTCGCCGCCAACGGGATAGAAGCCATCTCGGCGCTGCAAAACACCCGTTACGATTTGGTGTTGATGGATTGTCAGATGCCTGAACTCGATGGCTATACCGCAACCCGGCGGATACGCGAGCACGATTCCAGGGTGTTATGGCCGCAGGTTCCAATCATTGCCATGACTGCCCACGCGATGAAAGGGGATCGGGAACGCTGTCTGGAAGCGGGCATGGATGATTATATCGCCAAGCCGGTCGAAGCGCGGGATCTGGTGAGTACCGTCGAGCGCTGGCTAGGCGCGACGGACATTGCTGAGCAGAAATGAGTCGGACGTGTTTGTTGGCCGCTTAATGGGAGGGCGTTACCGGTTCGGGATCGGCCGCCGAACTGACAGGCGGCGGCAGTATGCCGGGTGTGGGTTCCGGGCCGACGTAACCGTCTGTGCCGAAGCGTAAGCCCAGTTCAGCGGCGAGTTTTGGCAGCAACGCCGCCAGGTTTTTGCCGGGACAAACGGTTTTTCCCGGCAAAAAATCCCTGTGTCCCGCCAAGTGGGTGAGTGGATGATTGGCCATCAGTGTGCTGATCAGCCAGCGCAATCGCTGAATTTGTTCGGCGGTCGGTTCGAGTTCTTCGTAGTTGCCCAGCAGGGCGATTCCCAAGGTGCCGGCGTTATGCTCTTTGACGTGAGCGCCATGCACAGCGAGGCTCCGGCCTTCATAGACGCGCCCCTCCCGGCCGATCAGGAAGTGATAGCCGATATCCTGAAAGTTTCGTCCCTGCATGTGCACCTGCTGGATTTCGCGCGGTCTTTCATCGATTGGCATGGCGGAATGATGGATGACCACCGTATTAAACACTTCGCGGTCTTTTGGGTTTTGCAATCGTAGATCAGGCGCCGCTGCACCCCATTCTGCACGGGTGATGACGACCGGTGGGCCAAGCAGCGTGGGCGGCGGTCGGAAAAAAAAGAAGTACAGCGCCCACAAGCCGCCGATAGCCGCTAAAACTGCGAGTAAATTCAATAAGATACGGCGATTTGACAGAAAGTTGAAGGTCATTGTTCTTGCGCCAGCGTCTCCAACGCCTCCTGCGCTTCCAGCCAATCGCTTTCGACGGCTTCCAACTCCTTATCCACTTGCGCCTTGCGCAGCAGTAGTTCCTTCAAGCGATTTTTTTGCGCATCCTCGTACAGGGTCGGTTCCAGCAATTCATCATGCAGCCGGGTTTGTTCGGCGTGTAATTTCTCCATCCGCTGCTCCAGTTTTTTAATCTGCTGCTCCAACGGCTTGCGCTTGATCGCCCATTGCTGGCGACGTTCCGCTTCCAGGCGTTTTTGTTCACGGCGGTCAAGGGTGCTGTTGCCGTCGCCAGCGGAACGCGGTGCAGTTTCCCGGTTGGCCGCCCGTTGACGTTCGTTCAACCAATCGCGGTAATCATCCAAATCGCCGTCGAACGGTTGCGCTTGGCCTTCTGCCACCAATAGAAACTCGTCGGTGACGGTGCGCAGCAAATGGCGGTCATGGGAGACGACGATCAGCGCCCCCTGATAATCCTGCAAAGCCAGGGTCAGTGCGTGGCGCATATCCAGATCGAGGTGGTTGGTTGGCTCGTCCAGCAGCAGCAGATTCGGCCGCTGCCACACCAGCAAGGCCAATGCCAGCCGGGCCTTTTCGCCACCGGAAAAGGGCGCAACCGACTCCAGCGCCCGGTCGCCGTTGAAACCGAAGCCGCCGATAAAATCCCGCAACTGCTGGTCGGTGGCGCGTTCGTCCAACTGTTGCAAATGGCGCAGCGCGCTCCAATCGGGCCGCAACTGTTCTAGCTGGTGTTGGGCAAAATAGCCAATCGCTAAGCCCTGGCCGGTTTCGATCCGTCCCGCCAGCGGCGGCAGCAGGCCGGCCAGCAGCTTGATTAAGGTCGATTTGCCCGCGCCGTTTGGCCCCAGCAGCCCCAATCGGGTGCCGGGGCCGATGACCAGATTCACCCGCTCCAGCACGCGCCGCTCACCGTAACCGGCGACGACCTTTTCAACCGCCAGCAACGGATTCGGTAGCCGTCCCGCGTCGGCAAAGCTGAAACTAAACGGCGAATCCACATGGGCAGCGGCGATCCGTTCCATCCGCTCCAACGCCTTGATCCGGCTTTGGGCTTGGCGGGCCTTGGTCGCTTTGGCGCGGAAGCGGGTGATGAAGCTTTCCAGATGGGCGATTTCGCGCTGCTGTTTCTCGTAGGCCGCCTGTTGTAAGGCCAAGCGTGTGGCGCGCTGTTCCTCGAAGGCGGCGTAGTTGCCGGTGTAGAGGGTGATCCGGCATTGGTCGATGTGGGCGATATGATCAGCCACGTTGTCCAGCACATCGCGGTCGTGGGAAATCAGCAACAGCGTACCTGGATAGGCGCGTAACCACTGTTCCAGCCACAACACGGCATCGAGATCGAGATGGTTGGTCGGTTCGTCCAGCAACAGCAGATCGGAGCGACACATCAGCGCCCGTGCTAGGTTCAGTCGCACCCGCCAACCGCCGGAGAACTCCGCAACCGGCCGTTCCAGTTGGTCGGGAGCGAAACCGAGACCGTTCATCAATTTGCCGGCGCGGGCGCGGGCGCTGTAACCGTCGATGGCCTCGAAACGAGCGTGTAATTCCGCCTGTCGCGTTCCGTTATGCGCGGCTTCGGCTGCCTGTAAATCCTGCTCAATCTGACGTAGCTCGGCATCGCCGTCCAGCACATAATCCAACGCTGGAATCGGTAATGCTGGGGTTTCCTGGGCGACGTGGGCGATGACCCAGCGCGGTGGCAGGTCCAGATCGCCGGCGTCTTGATGCAGTTCATCAAGCAACAGCGCGAACAGGCTGGATTTGCCAGAGCCGTTGGCGCCGATCAGCCCGACTTTCCAGCCGGGATAGACGGTGAGCGAAACGTGTTCGAATAGCGGCTTGCCGCCGCGTTGCAGGGAGAGTTGGCGTAGAGTCAGCATAATGCGCAGTTTATCAGCTTGGCGGCGACGGTGATTCAGGCGTTAGCAGCTACAATCTGCCCTTATTCCTTATTAATGCCAGTGCGAGGCCCTGCCATGACCAACGACGGGCTACTCCGTTACAACCGGCAAATCCTGTTATGGGACCCGGCCTGGCTCCCACGCTCCGGCCTGGGAGCAGGTTCAGACGTTCCGGCGTCGCAAGTCTGTCCCCTGATCCGGGCCGCTGGAGCGGCGCGACGGCATTCCCACGCCGGAGCGTGGGAATGAGAACCGCGTGTCATCCACCACGACTGAAGCCACCATGACTGACGACGAATTGTTGCGTTACAGCCGGCAAATTCTGTTGCCGGACTTCGATATCGAGGGCCAGAAGCGGCTGCGCCAATCCCATGCCCTGATCATCGGCCTGGGCGGTTTGGGATCAGTGGCAGCGATGTATCTGGCGGCGGCGGGTGTTGGCCGATTGACGCTAGTCGATTTCGATAAAGTTGATTTGTCAAACCTGCAACGGCAAATCATCCACCGAACAGCAGATATCGGTCGGCTCAAGGTGGAATCCGCCCGCGATGGTTTATTGAGGCTCAATCCGACCATTGAGATAGAAACCGTGCCGGCGGCATTGACCGAAACGGCTTTGCGGGAACAGGTTGCGCTTGCCGATGTGGTGGTGGATAGCTGTGATAATCTACCTACCCGACTGGCTATCAACGCGGCGTGTGTCGGCGCTAGAGTACCCTTGGTATCGGGGGCGGCGATCCGTATGGAAGGCCAAGTGCTGGTCTGGCAACCGCACGCGCAAGGGGCCTGCTATCGCTGCCTGTACCGGGATAGCGCCACCTCTACAGAGACCTGCGCGCAAACAGGGGTGCTGGCGCCGGTGGTGGGGGTGATCGGCAGTATCCAAGCGCTGGAAGTGATTAAGATGTTGGTCGGCTGTGGTGAGACGCTCGCGGGCCGGTTACTGTTGCTGGATGCAGCCCGCATGGAATGGCGGACGCTGAAGGTGCAGCGCAATCCGGCTTGTTCGGTTTGTGGGAGTGCTAGGCCGTGTTCACAAAATTGCTAGCGGAGCATGATCACGATGAGGGCGACGGTGACGAAAGCCAGGAAGTTGGCTTTGAGTTTTTCATAGCGGGTAGCGACTCGGCGGAACTGCTTGAGTTTGTTAAAAAGGCGCTCGACCTTGTTGCGCTGCTTGTAGCGTTCCTGGTCGTAGACGACGATCTCCAAGCGATTGGACTTGGGTGGGATGATCGGGGTGATGCCCTTGGCGTCGAGCTTGGCGCGGATGGCGTTGCTGTCGTAGGCTTTGTCCATAGCGGCGTGCCGGAATGCCTGAGTCTGTCAAATTTTTTGTGTAAATGCGGTTTTGGTTAGTGGAGTGAGAGTGGCAAGCGG
>APMI01001467.1_pt1 | contig 73111 bp, 63 predicted proteins | sample 667938 | NCBI WGS metagenome assembly APMI01 (sample SAMN01084076, study PRJNA167559) | wastewater metagenome | biome: Wastewater | place: Denmark: Ejby Moelle, Odense | collected 2011-11-28 | reverse complement strand
TTGCCAAAAAATCGAGGCTTGTTAACCCTGCCTTTGCAACCAGTTAACAGCCGATTAACAAAACCCAACACTCAGACAACACGGTAAACAGTTGATTTTCAATTATTTAAAGCAAATACAGCACCCTATTAAGGATGCTGCATGCTAGTTTGTTAACCATGTTTGTACCCAAAGCAAGGGTTATGATTAAAGCTGTGTTGCTGTGTATACTACGTCTACAGTGTATGTACCTGCAGGGTAAGCAAAGCCCGGAGCTGCATTGTAGATAACGCTGAATGTTTGTGCACCACCGTTGTTACAGTTTGTCAGCAGGTTTTGAGAAGAGCTTGTAATGTCTGAGAATGCTGTAGTGCTGAATGGAGATACAACTGTACCGCCTGTAGCGTTAGCACTTACTTTCAGGTCCAGTGTACCTTGTACCGGCATTACAGGAGCAGGTGTAGTAGTACCTGTGTAAGTGAAGTTTGCAGCGTTTGATTTTACAGCCACACCGAATTTTTTGTTAGAACGTACTTTCAGTTCCTGTGCTGCAGAGCTAACACCATTTGCGTAGTCGTTAACTGTGTTGAAAGCCAGATTAACTGCTGCACCTGTTGCAGTACCTGATCCAGTAAATGTCAGTTCGATTGCGTTGCTCAGGTTCAGGTTTACTGTCTGAGTAGCTGTAGATGAAACCTGTGCGTTTGCTGCGAAACCAGAGATTGCCAGTGCTGCGATTGCGATTACTTTTTTCATTGTGTTGTTTTGTTTTTTGTTTTTGTTAATTGATGAATTGTTTGTGTTTAGAAATTATTGTTTGCTGCCTTACGGGGCTGCTGTGTTTTGTTGTTTGTTTGTTTTGATAATGCAAACATACTACCGTAAATGCCTCTGCCACATCACTAACATTAGTAGTTCTTATCACTAAGCACCGGGTTAACAAACGGTTTGCAAAACATAATCTGCAACAGCTTAAATATATATACATAGCAAAAGAGCGTCCTTACGGGGACGCTCTTTATATATAGTATGTAGTATCAGATTATTGCTGAGTAGCAGTGTAAACTACGTCTACAGTGTAAGTACCTGCAGGGTAAGTGAAACCAGGTGTTGCATTGTACATTACGCTGAATGTTTGGTTACCACCGTTCAAACCATTAGCTATCAGGTTAGCAGCTGTTGCAGACAGGCTAGTGTAGCCAGCGAAAGTACCTGCGATAGTACCACCTGTACCGTTAGCGCTTACTTTAAGACCCAGAACACCGGAAACAGGCATTACAGGAGCAGGAGTTGTAGAACCAGTGTAAGAGAAACTTGCGTTGTTAGTTTTTACTGTTACGTCGAATTTTTTGTTAGAACGTACTTTCAGTTCCTGTGCAGTTGACTGAACACCGTTTGCGTAGTCGTTAACTGTGTTGAAAGCCAGGTTAACCGCTGCACCTGTTGCAGTACCAGACCCTGTGAATGTCAACTCGATTGCGTTGCTCAGGTTCAGATTAACTGTTTGAGTAGCTGTAGATGCAACTTGTGCTTTTGCTGCGATACCTACGAATGACAGTGCTGCGATTGCGATGATTTTTTTCATAATTGTTTGTTTTTGTTTGTTACTGTTTTAGTTTGTTTTTAAAAATGTTTTTGTTGTTGATTGTGATGCAAATATGGGGGTACGGACAGGCCCATGTCAAATTTTGCCCCGTTGTTAACACGGGGTTCACAACCAATTAACGAGCGGTTAACAATTGTAAATCAAGCAGTTACAACACTTTCATCACATACAACCCTTGTAAACACTGGATTTTTGACGTATTTTACCAGTACCAAAACCTACCCTTATGAGGTACTTATTTATCTTATTGATTTGCAGTGTGATGCACAATACCTATGCTCAAAAGGCAGATACAATTCACGTGTTTTTCCCGGTAGCAACTTCTGCCCTATCTGCAAATAGCAAACAAACACTCGACAGCTTGTTATATAATGATATCATTACAAAGGGAAGGAAAGTAGGATTGATAGGCTATGCAGACAATACAGGTACGGATTCTATTAATAATCCCCTATCGCTGGAAAGAGCAAAAGCGGTAGCCAACTACCTGCAATACATGGGCATTGACACCACTGATATTGAGTTGGTAACAGGCAAAGGAGCCATTAAGCGAAATACACAAACAAGTCAACAATCAGACAGACGGGTGGATATAATACCCGGAGGATTTAAAAAGAAAGCTTTAGTAACATCTTCTGATATTACAGCTATACAGCAACTGGCTACCATAGAAAAAGGGCAGAAGGTTAGCCTGAATAATATCATTTTCCTTGCCGGCACACCTGTTATACTTGAAAAGTCATATCCTGTCTTGCAGGCATTAACTAAGACTCTCAAAGAGAACCCGAATATAAAAATAAGAATAGAGGGGCATGTGTGCTGTTACAGAGGGAATATACCACCACCAAAATACCCCTACAGTAAATATAGCATGAATAGCCTTGCCGAGCAGGACAGAATAGAACAAACCCTATCTGATGACCGAGCCTATGAAGTTAAAAAATACCTTATGAAACATGGCATTGACCCTCAAAGGCTCAGTTGCAAAGGGTTCGGTACTACAGTACCATTGTACGAACCGGATGGTAAAACAATGAATCAGGATAAAAACCGACGTGTAGAGATAAGAATTATGGATAAATAGAAACGGGAAGCATTTGTGCCTCCCGTCTATATATATTGTATATAACTTATTAGCGTTTCCCTGCAAGGTAGTCTTCCAATTGTTTGAAGGTACCACCAAAACCTTGCTCCATGTTACCATAGTTCTCTTCATAGGTCTTGTGTTCTTCGGCTGTTGCATTTAATGGTCCGCCCATTATTGTCAGGATAGTTTTATCACCATCTTCTTTCAGCGTCAGTACATTCAACATCTCCTTAGGCCATGTCGGGCTGAAAGGTACAGGTGCCAATCCGCCATCTTCATCTGAAAATGAGTTGATGAATACGATACGTTCTGGCGCTTTAATATCTCTGTATATAAACCTGCCCCATGATGTCATGCCATTTGCCGTCATGCTATAGTGAAAGATACCACCGGGTTTAAAATCCAGTTTCTTCACTACAATATCAAAGCCTGCAGGCCCCCACCATTTGGTTAATGCATCTGCATTATTAAATACGTTAAATACATCTTCTCTTTTAGCATTCAATTCTTTACGGATAACGAAAACACTTGCCGGTGGATTCTCGCTTAGCATCACAGCTATGAATTCTTCCAGCTTGTTGAGCGTTTGGGTTTGTCCTTCCATAGCACCGTACTCGCGTACCACAGCATCGCGTTCTTCCTGTGTCGAGAACACCATACGCATGGTAAGACGTGTCTTATTCCCCTCCACTTCAAATGTTACGGTAACATGAAACTGAAGAGAACTGCCGTCTGTATCATCACTATGTTCATACACAAGGCGCTCATTTGGCACTACCTCGGTAAACAGTATTTTGTTGGGGTAATCCCTGCCATCGGGACCATGCATTGTGAAACGCCACACACCACCAACCGATACGTTCATTTCTTTATTGCTGTTTGTAAACCCCTCAGGTCCCCACCATTTCAGTATGTGTTCGGCTTTTGTCCATACTTCATACACCAATTCTCTTGGTGCATTTAATAGCCTGACACTGGTTATCTCTCTGTTTGATGTGTCTGTTACAGTTGACATATTTATATAGTTTTAGTTATTTGTCTTTTTTAGATTGTAGTTCATCGAGGTAGTTTTCCAGAGAATCGAGCTTCTGTTCCCAGAACTGCTTGTATTGTGCTACCCAATCCGACACCTGATTTAACTTCTCTAATCTAGCCTCACAAAAACGCTCTCTGCCTTTCTGTTTTACTTCAATTAAGCCGCATTCTGTCAAGAGCTTTATGTGTTTATATATAGCAGTACGGCTCACATCAAACTTCTCAGCCACCGCATTTACATTCAGCGACTGGTGTGCTACCATGTTGATGATTTGCCTGCGCGTGGGGTCTGCTATTGCCTGAAATACATCTCTTCTCATTTCATGTAACCTTTTGGTTTCACAAATATAAATGTAACCTTTTGGTTTCACAAAATATTTTTCAATAAAAAAAGTGGCTCGTATGAACCACTTGAATATTATCAATTGAAAATGAATGAATTATGCGGGATAATTTCTTGCACCAAATAGCATACTACCTATCCGTACCATGGTACTACCCTCTTCTATGGCGGCGTGATAATCACCACTCATACCCATGCTGCAGGTATCAAAATGAGATTTACCAATGAAATAAGTAGCCTTCAGATGTTTGAAGCAATTGTTCAATCTGGCAAACTCTACTCGTACTTGCACTACGTCATCCGTAAATGTTGCCATACCCATCAGTCCGCATATTTCTACATTTTGCAGGGTATCCTTTTGTGCTTCGTAGTATTCCATTAGTTCGGTAATACCACGTTCATCTAGGCCATGTTTGGTTTCTTCATCTGCTATATGCAATTGAAGCAACACTTTAATTGTACGGTTGTGTTTAGCAGCTTGCTTATTTATTTCTTCAAGTAGTTTGAAGCTATCAACAGCATGTATCAGATACACATAAGGCGCTATGTATTTTATCTTATTGCTTTGAAGATGCCCTATATAATGCCAACGGATATCGCTAGGAAGTATTGGTTGTTTCTCTACCAGTTCCTGCACATAGTTCTCTCCAAAATCCCGTTGACCAAGATTGTATAAATCCTGAATATCGCTTGCAGGTTTGGTTTTAGAAACCGCAACCAGTGTTACACCCTTTGCTGTTAATTCTTCCGTAAGCGATTGCCATACTTCCGCATTCACCATACTTATTTAGTATTGTTCCTTTTCGTTAGGGAAATCTTTGCTCTTTACGTCTTGTATATACTGCTCCGTTGCAGTCTTTATCTGGTCGTACAGATTGAGGTAACGACGCAGGAAACGCGGCGAGAAATCTTTGTTGATGCCCAGCATATCGTGCATTACCAGTACCTGGCCATCTACACCACCACCTGCACCAATACCTATGATGGGTATCTTCACTTCCTCTGCTACGCGCTGACCAAGTGCAGCAGGTATCTTCTCTAATACAATAGAAAAACAGCCGGCTTCTTCCAGTAGCCTTGCATTCTTTACCAATGCTTCGGCCTCTGCTTCTTCCTTAGCACGTACTGCATAGGTACCAAACTTATAGATAGACTGTGGTGTAAGACCCAAGTGACCCATAACAGGAACACCTGCACTTATAATACGCTTGATGGAATCTACCACTTCTTCACCGCCTTCCAGCTTGATGGCATGCGCACCAGTTTCTTTCATAATGCGGATGGCAGAGTTCAGTGCTTCTTTACTATTGCCCTGATAAGTACCAAAAGGCAGGTCTACCACTACCAGACAACGGCTGATGGCACGTACTACGCTTTGTGCATGGTATATCATCTGGTCGAGCGTAATAGGGAGTGTGGTTTCGTGGCCTGCCATCACGTTTGATGCGCTATCGCCAACCAGCAATACATCTATGCCTGCATCATCCAGAATGCGTGCCATCGAAAAATCGTAGGCAGTTAGCATTGATATTTTCTCACCCTGTTGCTTCATTACCTGAAGCGTATTGGTGGTAACCTTCGTTATTTCTTTATGTACAGACATAAAACCAAATCTACCCCAAACCCCTAAAGGGGCTTCCTCATTGGTTGTTTGGGAAATTAATAATAAAAACAAATGTACTACATTACTCAACATTCCCCCTTCAGGGGTTAGGGGTATTATATAAACACCTCCGCAGCCATCAACCATGCTTTGTTGAAGGCTTCGCGGTTGATAGGCAGCACTATATTGTTCTTATCTGCCCATTGAATGATGTTTTCTGTAGCAATATTACCTACCAACTCGTCTTCCGCCATCGGGCAGCCGCCTATACCTTTCATGGCACTGTCGAAACGGACACAACCACTGTTGTAAGCCGATAGCAGTTTTTCTTCCCAAGTAGCAGCATTGCTGTGGAAGTGAGCACCTATGTGTACATCCTTAAACTCGGGTACCAGTGTATTGAAGATATACTCAATATTATCAGGCTTTGCTACACCTACAGTATCAGACATGGCTATGGTTTTAATACCCATCTCTACCAGTTTGCCTACCCATTTGATGGCTACCTCTGCACTATACTCATCGCCATACGGATTGCCAAAACCCATAGATATATATACTACCAGTTCTTTACCATGTTGCACACAGAGGTTTTGTATCTCCTCTACCTGCTTCAGCGATTCGGCAATGGTCTTGTTGGTATTCCTTAGCTGGAAAGTCTCTGATATAGAAAACGGGAAACCCAGATAATGTATCTGCTCGTACCCCACTGCCTCCTCAGCACCACGTGTATTGGCTATGATGGCAAGCAGCTTTGTATTAACACCGTCCAATTGCAGTTGTGGTATTACATCCTTCGTATCTGCCAGCTGCGGTATGGCTTTGGCAGAAACAAAAGAACCAAAATCCAGCACATCAAAACCTACCTGCAGCAGTGTATTCAGGTACTTCACCTTTACCTCTGTAGTAATATGGTGCTTCCAACCCTGCATGGCATCGCGGGGACATTCTATAAGTGTTATGCTTTTTTGCATTGTATCAGAAATAGAGTGTAAAGATAGATTTAAGCTCGTATTAACTACCAATAAGTGTATATATTGATTTTATAATGTTGTGGCACATTAACTTTACTAAAAAACATAAATATGTTACTATCAACAACCAACAATCTGGAAGGGAAAAACATTAAAGAATACAAAGGTGTGGTATTTGGCGAAACAATTATCGGCGCAAACCTGTTCAAAGACTTGTTTGCTTCAATACGCGATATAGTTGGTGGCAGATCAGGTACATATGAGCGTGTGCTTGCTGAAGCACGTGAGACTGCATTGAATGAGATGTCGCAAAGTGCTATGGCGTTGGGCGCAAATGGTGTAATTGGTATTGATGTTGACTATGAAGTTGTCGGGCAGTCCGGCAGCATGCTGATGGTAAGTGTTTCAGGCACTGCCGTAATTATCGAATAGTAATCATCAGGGGTGTATAAGTTCCAGAAACTTCTGCATCCCTTTCTTCTTCTCTTCATCCAGCAGGTAGTGGATGTTTTCGGTATAGTAGGTATGCAGGTCGTAATATGGGAAAGGATTCTGCGCTACTACCTCATCTATATGCTTTAGCCCTTCTGCGTTGGCGGCATTGAAGGCTGTAATGAATTCCTGTGGTAATTGCTTATTGGCTACCCAAGCAGCAAATACAAACGGTAAGCCTGTCAGTTCCTTCCAGCCCTTAGCCAGATCATAGATATAATCGAAATTGGTGAGTTGTTTCAACGCCCTGTCGCCTATGATGACACCTGCAGTAGTACCGTTAATGTAATCTATATAGTTTTCTGTTGCGGGTTTAAACACTACTTTCTTCTTCCACAGTTTTTCCAGCAGCAATTGCGCCAGCCTTACAGATGTACGGCTTTGGTAGTCCAGATACACAGTTTCTATCTCCTCCATCGGTACCATGCTGAATATGCACACAGATGCTACATTGCCATCGCTGGCTATGCCATAGTCTGTTATTATCTGTGCATTGGGTATTGTAGGTATGGCTGCTACCGGCAGCAGTGCCAGATCTATATCGCCACGTTGCAAAGCACCAGCTACATTGGCAGGATAATCTGCTACCAGCTCAATGCTGTTCATCACTTCGCTACGTTCTATACCGTATAGCAATGGCTTGGTATTCAAATAACTTACCGGTGCAACTTTTATTTTGGCGCTCAACAGACTAAATTTGGGCGCAAAGATAGCACTCGCTACCCAATTGATGTCGCAACAACTTATAATTTATACAGATGGTTCCTCGAGGGGCAACCCCGGACCGGGAGGATACGGAATAGTAATGCAATGGGGACAGACCCGTAAAGAGTTCTCGCAGGGATTCAGAAAGACAACCAACAACCGCATGGAGCTGATGGCAGTGGTAGTAGCACTGAAGTCGTTGACGCGCGACGGACTGGACGTGGTGATATACAGCGACAGCAGCTATGTGGTGAATGCCATTGACAAAGGTTGGATATGGGGATGGATAAAAAAGGGATGGAAAGATGTGAAGAATGTAGACCTGTGGCAGGAATACCTGAAGTACCACAATAAGCACCGTGTAAAATTTGTATGGGTAAAAGGCCATGCCAACAACCCTATGAACAACCGCTGCGATGAACTGGCTACCGCTGCTGCTGATAGTGGCAACTGGTTGGTAGATACGGGGTATGAGAGCGGGAGTTGATAATACGTTAATATCAAATTTTATGCTGGCTCTATCATATAACCATTTAATGCAATCATACAGGAGCCAATATTTCCTGGTATATCTTCTGTGAAATCAATATTTCTATATTTCATTTCAGCAGTATTATCAGAACGGTTTATTACTACTGAATAAGAATGAAAATTATTCTGATGACATACTCCAATTTGCAAGTTTCCTCCTATTGTATCATAATCTCCTGAGCGTATAATATTTTTCAACACGACCGCTGGCTTTCTCCAATACCAAACATCTTTAAGCTCTGCTTCAACTTCAGCGTCTAACATAGCCTTTATATTTTCTTTATAATCACCAAGTAAAACACATGATGTGTTATTGGGAAATTCAGTAGTAATTTCTGTGACAAACTCAATGCCATTACCACCATTTATAGTTTTTATTACTCCAAGAAATGGAACAGCTGTAAGAGGACAATATCCAAAGAGTAAAATTTCAGCTGGGCTAGATATACTCGTAACATATAATTTAAGTGCTTCCTCAGCCTTTAAACATAGTTCATTATGTGTAGGACGATTATTATCTTTTTTACGTCCACCAAGATTGGCAAACGCTACTTGTAAAAATGAATATACATTAAACCCTACCAATGTACTTCCAGCAAAGGCACAACCAATTGAACCTTGATAATATACTTCCTGATATGGTGTAGTTAAATCACGGCATTTAATTGGTAATTCAAAAATTTTTGCACCGTCCAAAGTACCTCCTCTATCTCCAGAAATTTTTGAATCTGCTACACATATTATATAAGGGTGAGTATTGGGTTCTTGATTAAACCATGAAACAACTGCGGTCATTTTACAAAAATATACAATAAAATTATATCATTAATTTCAATGCTCTAAATTCAGTATCCCAACACCATTACTATGATACACCTCAACTTCAATCCGTTTCCTGTACTGACTACCGAAAGACTAGTACTGCGTGAAATGAGTATGGACGATACAGAGCCTTACTTCGTTATCCGTGCAGATGAGGAGATGAATAAATACATCCCAAATGCTCGACCAAAGAACCTGGAAGAAACACAGGCTATCATAGAACGTATGAGGAGCTATGCACGCGACAATAAAAGCGTAGCATGGACGATAGCTGACAAAGCAACCAACCAGATGGTAGGCAGTATGTGCTTGTGGACTATGCAGGGCAATGATGACGGTTGGGAGGTAGGCTATGCCATGCTAACCCAATACCAAAACAAAGGGCTGATGAGCGAAGCACTGCAAGCTACAGTGAAATATGGTTTTGAAGTAATGAACCTGCCTATGATACATGCCTACACCCACAAAGACAATGCAAGCTCAAGACGCATGCTGGAGAAAAATGGCTTTACCCGTAACATAGCATTAGAAGCTACACAAGCAGTGATAGAGGAAATGAAAGAGGAGATGCAGCAGTTGGTTATATACACATTGGTGAACCAGAATTAATCGTTCTACTCTTTCCCGTGCTTAGAATCGTACCAGACGTTTTCCCTGTTCCATTCGTGCTGGGCAATGAATGGTGCTTGCCTGTGCGGACAATCTGCCATAGCACATAGCTTGCATTGGTAGGGTTGACAGGCATCTATGTGTACAAACACTTCTACCTTGTTATCAAAGTGCTGCTTAATCATTTCTTCCAGTGTGTGTATCTCTGCATCGGCATCTTTTACAGTGTAGTACCACGGCAGTGTCATGTGCGCATCCAGGTGCATAACATCACCATACTGCATTACACGCAGGTTGTGCAGGTCTATCCACTGCGGGTGGCGGTTTGCTTGCAGGTAGGCTATCACATCATTCAGCAATTGCATATCTGTTTCGTCCATTATACCCGACAGGCTACGGCGTACCAGTTTATAACCCGTTACCAGTATGATGATGGCAATAAGCATGGCAACCGCACTATCCAGCCATTGCACTTTGGTAAACATGATGAGCGCAAGACCCACAACTATTGCAAACGTAGAATAAGCATCTACCCGCAGGTGTTTGCCTGCACTCTCCAGTATCAGCGAGCGTTGTTTCTTGCCCTGTGCTACCGCATACGTCCCTATAAAGAAATTGAGAATACCTGTTGCGGCTACTATATATATACCCACATCCAGTTTGTGCAGCGGCTTAGGGTGTATTAACTGGTCGATGGCTTCGTATATAATCATCAAACCAGCAATAAATATCAATGAGCCTTCTACCGCGCTGGATATAAACTCTGCCTTGCCATGCCCGTATGGGTGGTCTATATCACGTGGCTTGGCAGACAGGATGATGCTGTATAAACCTATGAAACCTGCTATAACATTCACTGTGCTTTCCAACGCATCTGTAAGCACGGTAACAGAGTGTGTAAGGTACCAAGCCCATAGCTTTCCTAAAAACAGAACAACAGAGAGAATAGCTATATATCGCTGAATACGTACGGGCATGATGACTGCAAAAATAGTATGTTTTGGCTTATTTTCTAAACGCCTTATTCAACACTGCACCACTCCAACCTGAAAGTCCGCCTAACAATCCGCCTAACAAAACATTTACCAGAATGAACATTGCACTGTTAGGCAAGCCTAACAATCCTGCCATGCGGGATGATAGTATGTGATGATTAGGAACATCTTTTATCAGTATCAACACAAGCCATAGCAATGCCACACCCAGAAACCCTGTACCAAATGCACGCCTGCCTGTTATTTGCATACTTATCATTATCACGAGTGGTAATACTACTGCCATCCACATGCCACTCATAAACAATGAGAAGATTAACCCGAGTACTACAATAATAATCGATACGATGAATGTCTGTTTCATACCTTATTTATTTTTAGGGTTAATGCTCCAAGTGTAGGTTGCCGCAGGTTTGGCATCAGCAGTGTAGAAGCTCAGTTTATAGTATTCACCCTTCACCCATTTATCCAGAAAAGTAGCATAGTATTTACTACCCACATTGCCCGATTGCCCACCGGGGTATACACCATAGGCTTCTATAGCATCGCCCATTTGCACCACCATCCTCCACGATGGGCCATGATCTGTCTTGGCAGCATTTACCGTATTGCCCCACCCGCCTATCTTCAAATCGCTGTAGCTGAACGGTGCCAGTTTGGTAAGGTGTTTTACAGAAGTGTTCTTTGCCTTGTACCATTCCAGCCTGTCTGCTTTCTTCAGTTTCTCCAGACTGTCTATGCTATTGCGCAGGCTTGCTACCACTGCACCTTTTATATTACCCAAGTACGGACTCTCTTCTTTCAGCAATTGCATGGTACGTTCGGGTGATGGTTTGAGTTGGTCAGGTATTTTACCAAATCGTTTAGCCCATAGCGTAGCATATAAGTTAGCCCACCAAACTTGGAACACAGTAGCTGCCTTGCTTTCTGCCATCAATCTATAATCCCAACTGCCAAGCATATTCAGGTAATTACGTTCCTTGTCTGTTATCTCGTTGGGGGTAATATGTGTAAGCATAACAGGCAATACATTTGATGCCAGTACACTGAATACATCGTTTTGCAGGGCAAACATATCTTCTACCGTTGCATTCCTTGTATTGCGCAGTACATCATTTATCCTCCAAGAGCGGAACTCGTAGAAATAACCATTGTACCAATACGGATAGGTAGTATCCGTTACTGTTTGGTTGGCAGATGCTATATAACCCTGTGCAGGATTGTGTGCATGCGGGTTTTCTGCCACAGGAATATTTTGCCCCCAGAGCGTAGCACTGTCTGCACCGTTCATTACATACCTGCCCTGTCCGCGCCATTTGTTGATGAACTGCCCTTGCCCCCAGAGTGCTATATCTCCGTGCCTGTCTGCATATATCATATTCTGTGCAGGGCACAGGAAGTTGTGTATGGCTGCTACATACTCATTATAATTACCACTGCGGTTCAGCATATAGAGCGCCAGTACTTCGTTGCTCGGTCGGTGTGCCATCCATGTTACGGCAATTGGTTTCTTCAACCCACCAGGGCCATGAAATGTTTCTTCGTACATCACAGGACCTTGAACGGTGTATTTCACTGTATCATAATAATCGGGCTTGCCTTTGATGCTTATCTTCTCTGCCCTGTTGATGTATGGTTGTTCCTTACCTGCAAACTTGTAGGTTGTTGCAGATGCAGGCTGTATGGCATAGAAGTCTTTTACATCGCGGTAGTTGTTGGTAAAGCCCCATGATATATTATCGTTGAAGCCAATGATAACACCCGGAGAACCAGGTAGCGATACACCATATACATTGATGCCCGGTGCTGTCATCTGTACCTCGTACCAAAGTGATGGCAGGTTGAGCCCCAGGTGCGGATCGTTACAAAGAATAGGTTTACCACTCTTAGTACGGCTACCACCAAGTACCCAGTTATTACTACCCTTACCTTCTTCCTCTACCTCAAAATCTGTGGCTGTAAGATGTGCCCATGCTATGCTGTCTGCAGGTATAGCAGGTGCCGATAGGCTGGCTGTTTGCTTAACGCTATCGTGCGGTATTACAGGGTTTACACCATGCAATCTTTCAGGATATAATGCTGCAAACTCTTCAGGGCTCAGCATATCTCTTAATACAGTCAGGGCAATATCTTCTGTATAGCCCGTCAGGTCGTCCGCCATGTATTTCAGCAGCAAGGCACTTTTCAGGTTGGTCCACGGTTCGGGTTCAAAACCTGCAAGCTTGTATTCTAAGGGATATGTCTTAAAACTTAAAGTATTGATATAGGCATTGATGCCTGCTGTATATGCATCGAGCATTTGCTTGCTGCGCGGGTCTGCTTCCATGGCCTTCAGCGATTGCTCTGCACCATATACCATACCCTTGCGGCGTTGTGTACGGTCAAATTTCAGTGCCTTATCTCCCAGTATCTCGCTAACCCTGCCACCTGCTGCACGTGTTTGCAAATCCATCTGCCACAGGCGGAAGTATGCATGCAGATAACCCTGTGTGTAATACAGGTCGTAATCGTTACCTGCTTTGATGTGTGGTACCAACCTCTCATCGAACGATACAGTTACACCCTTTTTCAACCCATCCAGTTTCAGCTTGTTGTTATAGTTCTTGTTGACAGATTCGGCACTTGCCCAGCAACCCACTACAGGGTCTAAGAGCTTGCCGAGTGCAGGTATGCTACCCATTGGCTTGGTGAGAAAATACACCAGCAGAGAGGTGAATACGAGTGGCAATATGGCAATAACCTTACGCATAGCCTTTGGTTTTACTTAAAGCTACAAAACCGTTGCTTAATTTCTAATAGCTAAATCCGAATACTTAAAATGAAAAAACCCTAAAGAGTAATACCCTTTAGGATTTAGAAATTAGTATTTCGTATCTATCAATTTTCTATGGGAAGTTCTATTTCGTAAGTCTTACCAGCCTTAGCAGGCAATACGTGCGAACGCAACCACGGGTTCAGCAGCTTGAGCATTTTGTAGCTGCTGCCGTTGCTGAGGGCAAACTGTGCAAGGTCTTTTACCGTAGTATCTACTGTAAGTGTGCGTGTCTTGATAGGTTTGAAAGCTTCCTGACCGTTGATGTTGTAGCCATACCATTTAGCATCGCTCAGCAGTATTTTCAGTGCCAGTATGCGGAATACATAACGATTGGTTTCTTCGGGAAATGCAAGGTCGTAGTAATTGCTTTTTTGCTGATACTCTATCTGCTTGGTATAGCCACCCATACCGCAGTTGTACGATGCTGCAGCAGCCGTCCAGCTATAGAACTTGCCGTATGCTTCTTTCAGGTATGCACTGGCTGCGTCTGTAGCTTTTGCAGGATGATAACGCTCATCTACATCGGCGTTCACTTCCAGCCCATAACGCGGACCTGTATCTTTCATAAACTGCCAGAAACCCGAAGCACCTACTGCCGATACCTGATTCTGCAAAGCACTCTCTGCCACACACAGGTATTTAAAATCGTCGGGCACACCGTTGGCTTTCAGCTTCTGCTCTATCATGGGGAAGAAACGTGTGGTGAGCTTCAGGATGTAGAGCGTAGTGCCGTGCATGTAATAGTTAATAATCATTTCACGCTCCAGCCTTTCGCGTACTTCCCAACGCTCCAGTGGTACACGCTCGCCTGCAAATGTCAGGTTCTTGGGTATCTCGGGTTGATACCATTTGTATTGCAGCTTGCCGTCTTCCTTTACCTGTACTGTACCCTCGTCCTTGCCCGTTTCCCGAAACGACTGCATGAGAAAAGCCCCAACGCCTACAGACAGGCCGATGGAAAAGTATAATATAGGTTTCAGATGGAAGCGCATACGTAATGAGTGTTGTTATAAATATAACGATAAAACAGGGGATTGCGTACAGGGAGAGTGTTAAAAGTGATTATAGTATTTTCATAAAAACTACCACTTTAAAAGTTTCTTCTTTAGTTTATTATCTAGTAAAGCTTCAATTTCATATAACTTTTTAATACAATTTTCATAGATCAGTGTTCTTTCAACAGACACAATGCTTATTAAAGTTTCTATATCAGAAATGTTAGAATTTAATTCAATTAACTCTTTCAAAGTAAAATAATCTTTATTAACAGCAACGATTGTTTTGTGTTCTTCTGCTGTTTTGACTTTATAGCTATAAGTTAGACCTAACTTCTTTTTCGATACTAAATATTGAAGAGATATTAATCGTCTATTAGCGAAACAATGTGCTTCGTAATGACCTTGTTGCAAATCCAATGGTCTTATGTAATATAAGTTTTTATCAATACCCTCTTCTCCTACATAATCATGAAAATCTTGTTGATTTTTACTATTATGTAACAATTCTGACTTCGCAAAAACTAATGTGCTGTAAAAACTAAAAGATTTATAAATATCATTTAACAACTTTGAATTTGTATTAATTTCTTCACTCTTGTTATCATAAAAATCCTTGAACTCTTGCAAAAACCAATATAAAATTGTCATATTAAACCCTTTAGGGTCTAATTCTTCATACAAATCAATCATATTGATTCTATTCTGTATAGCATTTTCGCTATCATATATTGTTTTTAAAATTTCTGACTGCTCTTCTTTAGTATCAATCCAAATAAATTTAGCGGCAAAATAATCTTGAATAGATTTGTGAGCCCATTTAACATTTAACCCATCTTGACGAAATAATGGAACAGTGTTTAATAAATCTTGTAAAAATTTCGTTGATTCAAATCTCAAATCACCCATATACTCTTTAGCTTCATCGATGTATTTTAGAATTCTATCGTTTGAATATTCTACTTCATTTTGTTGTGCGCTGAAATATGCAACGTGTCTTAATGTCCTATCAAATTCATCTAGAGAAAGTTTTGAAAGTTTCTCTCTTACAAAGTAACCTTGCTTTGATAAATCATGAGCTTCAAATAATGCATCATATACTTGCTTATAAAATAGCGACTTCTTAAGTGGAATATCTTTTTTAAACTCAAAACACTTATAAATTAGAGATAGCAAAAAGGGTACTTTCATGAAGGTGTGGATATCATCATTACCCTTTGCATCGATTGTTAGAATTAAGTCCTTTGCAATTTTGTTATAACTACACTTGTCATACCTCTCAATTAATTCTTTACTCTCTTCTATTGTAAGTGGTTTTATATGAGCCTTAATAAAAGAGCCGAAAGACAGAGTTATATCCTCTGGCCTTGATGTCATTAATATCTCAGTATTACCATGTTTTTCTATAAAATCGTGTAGTTGATTAACAACGTCTTCTCTATTGTTTGCAGAAATTTCATCTAAGCCATCAAATATGTATATGCAGTTAGATTCAAGTAAAAACCAATCAAGTAACTTTGGTGATACTTTAAATTTATTATCCGCCTCAAGTTGCTTTAATATTTCATTTTGTATATTATTTTCTTTACTCAAATTCCTTACTTCTATATATATTGGAACTTTTGTTTGTTCTTTGATTGCGGATAAAAATATCTTTTTAGTCACTGTTGACTTACCCATACCAGCTGTATCAACTATGATTATTCTTTGATACGTATCAATAAAATCTAATGGATACTTATCAACTAGTATAGATGATATCTTAGTCTTGTTGATATCCTGAACTACTAATGTTAAAGGTTGATATATTGACTCAAACAGCGTCTGCTGATTAGGAAAGACTATTGTGTCAATAATTGAATACTTTGCTTCTTTTTGTGCACTATAATAGTTGATTGATTCTATCAGAGTAGTAAGTTCTTCATGTTTAAATTTCTTTGTTAATTCCGAATTTAGATGAGGAATTATAGTTTTGGTAAGTAGTTGACTGATAAGTGATTTAGAGATTAAGTTAATAAGTTCTGTATACTCGTTATTCATGATTAATATTTTAGTAATACAATATTAAATCAATAGCTCTACTATTACACATTCTTTTGACGATACTTTGAGATTTGCGGAATAACTACCTTACGTACGCGAGATACAAAAAACACCTCTGATACAACTACAGAAGAATTCGATTAAACATTATTCAACATCCCCCCACTGTAGAATAACTACTACACCACCCTACACGGGTATTCCCGCGAAAGTATTTACTGTACTGCAATAGCACGGAAACTAAATAAGTTGGTTATGTTATCTATTCCACCAAACACTATGATTGCATAAAAACTATCCCTAATTTGTTTGTAATTAAAACCAAACTATATGGAGACAACCAATTTTTCTAAGATTGTGACAGAATGTATCGGTACGATGGTACTGGTGCTGATGGGCTGTGGCAGTGCTGTTATTGCAGGTGCAGATGGTGTGATGGGTGTAGGCCTGTTGGGTATATCATTTGCATTCGGCTTGTCTGTTGTGGCTATGGCATATGCCATCGGGCATATATCGGGCTGTCACATCAACCCTGCTATTTCTATTGCTATGGTAGTAGCAGGCAGAATGAAAACATCTGAAGCACTGATGTATATCGGCGCACAGGTTGTTGGTGCACTGTTGGGTGCGGGCTTGTTATACATGATTGCATCGGGCAAGGCAGGTTATGATGTTGCAGTAAACGGATTGGGACAAAACGGTTTTGCGGAATATTCTCCCGGCAAGTATAGCATGATGTCGGGCTTTATTGCAGAGGTGGTCTTTACATTTATCTTCCTGATGGTGATACTGGGTTCTACATCTACCAAAAACATACACGGAGGCTTTGCAGGTTTGTCTATCGGCCTCAGCCTGGTACTGATTCATATTGTGGGCATACCCGTAACAGGGGTATCTGTAAACCCTGCCAGAAGTATAGGCCCTGCGCTGATAGTTGGTGGTGCAGCCATCAGCCAGCTATGGTTGTTTATACTGGCACCGATACTGGGTGGTGTATTGAGTGCCGCTGTATGGCGTTATATGCTTGAAAAGAAATAATCAGTTTACTATAAATAAGAAGCGCATCCATATAGGGACTACCTTATATAGATGCGCTTTGTTTATTGATACTGTATTACTGCTCTGTGTATCGTTTGAAATTGTCCAGTATAGCCTGCCAGCCACCGCGTTGCATTTCTATCGGGTTCTGGGTTTCGGCATCAAATACACTGTCTATTTTTGTAGTATCGCCATCTGCAGTAAAGTCTATTGTTACCTTACGGCCATCGCCCATGGTATAGGCTATGTGTTTGTGTGGCTCTACAGCATCATACACACCTGCAAAGTCGAAACCGAAGCTACCGTCTTTAGCCTCCATACGCGAAAGGAACGAACCACCAACACGCAGGTCGTTTTCTGCACGTGTAGTGTGCCAGTCTGCCGATGCAGTATTCCATTGCATGATGTCTGCGGGTGTAGTCCATTTGTCCCATACTTTTGCTACAGGTGCGTTTACCATTGCGCTGATGGCAACTTTAGTGAATTGATTTTCCATATAATGATTGTTGTTTTTATTTTTTTGAAGCAAATATCTGGTCGAGGTTTTCCATAGCCATAGACAAGCCTTCTTTGAAGCCCATTTTGATGGTAGCCTCCAGTTGAGAAAGATCGCCATATTGTATCACGAATTCTACCACACTGTGTTCACCTGCAGCTTTGAAGCTTGCATTCCAGGTAGATTGTGGCATGTTTGTTTCCACCACACCTTCTGCATTTGTAAACGCATCTACAGCCACAAAGCTTTGCTGCGGTGTTATCTGTTTGTATTGTGCTATTGCCCAATGCTCCTCGCCATTAGGGCCTACCATAGCATAGAGCCAGTGCCCACCTTCGCGAAAGTCCATCGTCTTGGTACGTGCCTTCCACGGTTTGGGTGCCCACCATTGGTCCAGTATCTCGCTCTTGGTATAGGCATCCCACACAAGCGGCAGCTCAGCTGCAAATTCTCTTTTTACGGTGATGGTGTTATTGCTTTTATCAACAACAAAATCCATCATTAAATTCATGCTCATTTCTTTTTATGTTTTAAGGTTGATAATACTTCGTCGAGCTGGTTGTAGCGGTCTTCCCACAACTTGCGGAACTGCTCCAGCCATTTATCTATTTCTTTCATTTTCTTTATTTCCAGTTGATAATATATTTCTCTGCCCTTTTGTGTCTGCTCTACCACCTCGCACTCTACCAGTATCTGCAGGTGTTTAGACACCGCCTGCCGCGTCATGCTGAAGTGTGCTGCCAATGCATTGGGTGTCATTGCTTGCAGGGCTATCAGTGCTATGATGGCTCTGCGTGTGGGGTCTGCTATTGCCTGAAAAATATCTCTTCTCATTTTGCTTGATAATTGTGGTTACAATATCATTCCGCAACCGTTTGTTTGCAAATATATGTGCAACCGTTCATTTGCGCAAATAATTTGGAAATATTATTTTCATAAAATTTCCCTCCTGTTTTTAGGAGGGGATATTGGCAGAGAAGTGCGCAGCATTTCGTTGCCAATCGGGGTGGTAGGCTCTGCGCGAGTGTTAACCTCCTCCCCCCTCGTTTCACTCGGGTACTCCTCCTAAAAACAGGAGGAGAGCTTTATACCCGTTGCTTCTTTCAGAACAAGCAGTTAGAAATTAAACCTTCACCCACATCACTTGTCTTATTTTTGGCAAAGTTTTTGGTTAATAAGGCTTACACATCGTTTGCATGCACAGAAGTTTATACATACTCATACTATTCATAATACTGGCACCTGTACTATCCGCAGCACAAACAAATGTGCTGATGCAAAACGTACGCGGTCAGGTGCTGGATGCAGAGTCGAAGAAACCGATAGAGGGGGTGGTGATATTGCTGCTGGCAGATAAGCAGAAAAACGCCATGACCGATAGCAATGGCTACTATGTATTGCAGGCCGTACCCGTTGGCAGGCAGTCTTTCAAGTTTGTGATGACGGGGTATGAAACACGCACGGCAAGCGAAGTGCTGGTAACATCGGGCAAGGAACTGGAACTGAACATCTCCCTGACAGAAAACTATACCAACCTGAAGGAAGTAAGCGTAAGCGCCAACAAAGACCGCAGCAAGGCACAGAACGAATTTGCTACCGTAAGCGCACGTTCTTTTTCGGTAGAGGAAACCAAACGCTTTGCCGCATCGGTATCAGACCCTGCACGTATGGCGCAGAACTTTATGGGTGTGTCTAACAACGACGATATGGAGAATGGGATTGTGGTGCGTGGCAATTCTCCCAAAGGTGTATTGTGGCGACTGGAAGGTATTGAAGTACCCAACCCCAACCACTTTGCCAGCCTCAGTACATCGGGCGGTGCGGTGAGCATGCTCAGTGCCAGTACACTTGGTACGTCCGACTTCTATACAGGTGCTTTCCCCGCAGAGATAGGCAATGCCCTTTCGGGTGCTTTCGATTTACAGTTTCGCAATGGTAATACAGAGCGTGCAGAACATAGTTTTCAACTAGGTACACTGGGTGTAGAGGCTGCAACGGAAGGTCCGTTTAAGAAAGGCGGCAAGGCATCTTACCTTATCAACTATCGCTACTCTACCCTTACACTGCTCAAAGATTATTTCGACCTCGGTGGTGTGTTGCCTGCTTATCAGGATGGTTCTTTCAAACTCAATTTCCCTACAAAGAAAGCAGGTACGTTTTCGGCATTCGGGTTGTGGGGCTACAACGTGGCTACCAAAGACCCAGCACAAGACAGTACCGAGTGGACGGATGATAATCCCAACTTCAAACTAAGGGGCTATGGTATGCTGGCTGTGGGTGGTGTTGCGCATCAATACTTCATCAACAAACATGCGTATTTCAAAACCATTGTATCTGCTTCTTACGACGATGCCAAGACCGATGTGGACACGCTGAACCCATCTGCCAACTATATAGAGATACCTACACAAAAATCCATCGCAAGCAATACAGCCCTGCGTGCAACGGTGATGTATAACAACAAGCTGAACAGCCGCAACACCTTCCGCACGGGTATTATAGCACAGATGCTGTCTTTTGATATAGACGACAACCTCTTTGACCAGGGCGCGAAAGTATGGAAGACACTGATAAAAAGCAGTGGCAGCACACAATACTATCAGGCGTATGCACAATGGAAAACAAGGGTGAGCCAACACCTGACAACCACGGGTGGCGTACATGCATCTTACTACGCGCTCAATAACAGATATAGCATAGAGCCCCGTGCATCGCTCAGTTATAACGCGGGCAAGAACACCATAACACTGGCGGCAGGTATGCACAGCAAGCCCGACCATATATCTACCTACCTGTATAGCAATGCCACACAAGGCAGCACCATCACCTACCCCAACAAGAGCCTCGACCTGCTGCGTGCCACACACATGGTACTGGGCTACGACAGACCGTTACCTTTCAAGATGCGCTTTAAAACAGAGGTGTATTACCAATACCTGTACAACATACCGGTGGAAACAGACAGTGCGAGCAGCTTCTCCATTATCAATGCAGAGAACACCTATTCGCTCCTCGATACCAAGCCGCTGGTAAGCACAGGCACAGGGCGCAACTATGGTATAGATATGAGCATAGAACGCCCGCTGAACAATGGCTACTACCTGCTGGCTACGGGTTCGCTCTTCCGCTCGCTATACACCACCTATGCGGGGCAGGAATACAATACGCTCTTCAATCGCGGGTATCAGGCAAATGTATTGGGTGGCAAAGAATTCAGGCTGAATAAAAGCGGCAAGACGACACTGGGTGTAAACGGTAAATTCCTCTACAGCGGCGGACTGCGCGAGAGTGTGATAGACGTGGCAAGCTCTGTAGCACAACGCAAAACGGTGTATTACGCGGGGCAGATATATACATCGCAAAGCAAACCCTATCAGCGGATAGATGGCAGCATTTATCTGAAGTTCAACCGCAGGCGTGCTACCCACAGCATCCAGTTTGACGCACAAAACATCTTCGACCGAAAGAACTATTTCTACTCCTTCTTCGACAAACGCAGCGGCATCGTAAAGACCGTGTACCAAACAGGCTTTATACCAAACTTAGCATATAGGGTTGAGTTTCATTAGGGCGTAATGGTTTGAATACAATCCGAAATAAGCCTTCTGATTGTTGAAATTTCTATAAAAAAATGACTTATGGTCAATTTGATATGTTGAGGTGTATTTTTCAATCATTAGATATCCCAAGTTGTGATTGCAACTCTTCAATAAGTTCTTGTTTCACAGTATCCCTTTCCAACTCAGCTTGTCTCAATTCACGATCTAATAATGCCTTACTGTTAGAAATATTGATTTGGGCTATTTCTTCTTTTACTTGCTTTTCGATGTAGTGTTCATAGTCATTAATACCATTAAAAGAATATTTCTGAGATTCAAAGCTTGCTTTATTATTAAAATGGTTAAAAATTTCATCGTCGAAAATTCCAATTACAGAAAACAACAGGAATAAAATCGGCCAAAAAGATTTTACTTTACTGAGAGTATTATTTGACACTAGTGACTTATTATTATTGATATGTCCAAACTCTTCATTGAACATTACACGACAATTAAACAGTTGATCATAAAATAGTAAACTATCTCTAAGATCATCCACGAATGATTCAAAACTTCTTTTAAACGATTCGTAATTAGAAATTGCACCAATAATAGCTAATGAAAACCCTACTATAAAGGAACCTTCTCTTTCAGAATAGTCTGTTAGAACTACATCATACCCACTTTTATTTGAGAAATTTTCACTAATCTTTTTTTGAATAAAATAGTATATAACCTGTCCATCATCTATAGTCTCACTTTCATCGTATTTCAGTCTTTCTCTGACTCTTCGCTTTACATTTTTTTTCAAGGAATCGTAAGACTCGTACTTTAATGTTTCATCAAACTTCAGTTCAAAATGGATTTTTGTTATTTGCTTCATGTTGATTGGTATTAATAGTTATGTGTAAGCCAAACATAATATATATCAGCTATACAAACAATAGTAAGATATTTTTACTCTTACACAATCTACTAAAACCCACTATACACAATTCCCCTTTTGAAAGGGGATGTCGCTACGGAGCGCAGCGTAGTGGTGACAGGGGTATGTTCTACACGCACAGGTCTTGCTCACTACGAGTTGACACACCCCTAACCCCTCTCTGAGAGGGGAAGTGTTATAATGCCTGTTCACCTGTTCGGATTTCGAACACCTGAACACCCGAACAATTTGCTACTCTCACTCACGTCATTGCGAGGCATGAAGCAATCCAGTCACAACACCCTGTTCACTGTTCGGATTGTGAACACCTGAACACCCGAACAATTTGCTACTCTCACTCACGTCATTGCGAGGCACGAAGCAACCTCGCGACAACACGTGCCTGTTCACTGTTCGGATTGTGAACACCTGAACACCCGAACAATTTGGCTAAAAAACCAGTGTTTTCCACAATTGTTTGAGAAAAATCGTATCTGTATTTTTCGAACATGAAACGTATCCCCTTACTCTCGCTATGTACGTTCTTGTGCTTTACATGTGACGCACAGAATACTATAAATGTCAACTGGAAGGACAGTGTAAATAAAGTAATTGCTAAATCTAATAAGTCTGACAGCAATAGCAATGGAATATTTATTGCTCCAATTATGGTACAGCAACAGTCAAATGATAAATGCTGTGGCATAAAAAGGCCTGTAAACTTACCAAGCAATGGGAAAGCGAGTAATAGCTATGAGATTAACCTAACCTTTGAATGGATAAAACAATATGGGCTGGAGATTAAAGCAGAGATGGATGCAAAAGCTAAAGAGTTTGAAGAGAACGTAAATGATAAAAAAGAGATACTAGATGTTTACGACAAGTACTTGGACATGAGAGAGAATCTTATTGATAGGTGGTTAGAAATATTAGGTATAATCATATCAGTATTTGGTATTGCTATTCCATTAGCAGGATATTTTTTAAAGACAAGACTAGTTGGTGATATTCACAAGCAAAAGAAGGAATTAGAACATGAATTTGAAAGAGTGAAAAAAGAAATGAATGCCAAAATGGATCAAAAAATAAGTGAAGCAGAATTATGTATGGTTAAACTAAAAGAATATGAAAAAGAAAGTCAAACATATCGCGACGGCACAAAGGGACATTATGAAGAGTCTTTAAATATGATTAAAACATATAGCCAGAAAGATAGTCAAAATGATGACCCTATAACACTTAATAAAGTGATAATGGATGCCCAAACTATTGCAACAAAAAAGGATGCAACAATACTTGAAAAATATGATGCTCGTTTACAGCAATATTACTTATCAAACAAATATGAACAAGCAATTGACTTGTCAGATACAATTCTTGATTTGTTTAGTGATACATTAAGTAACGACGACAAACATGATATTTATTTCATACGAGGACGCTGCTATCACAAACTTAGTATACATGATATAACAATGTGTGAAAATGCTATTAAAAACTATACAATTGCGATCGAATTTAATCCTTACAGCCATTTATCATATAACAACAGGGGTAACGTACACGTTATAAATGGTGATTTCAAATTAGCAATTGAAGATTACAATATGGGAATTAAACTTGCTCCTGACAATCATAATCTTTACGCAAATCGTGGAAATACATACAATGAAATAGGAGAATACGATTTAGCAATAGCCGATTATTTAAAAGCGCTCTCTATTAGTCCGAACGACAGTAAATTATTAAACTCTATTGTTGAAGCATACATTTTTAAACATGATATTAAGTCAGCCGAATTATACCTTAGCAAACATTCTGATACAACTAAAAATACAGACCCTTCATATATCATTACTTCAACAATATTAGATATTGTAAAAAATGAAGATTTTGTACTAACAGAAAGGATTAGGAAGAGTATTGATCTATTAAAAAACGATAAGGTTGGATGGTCATTTAGGGAATTACAACAATGGATTAAACATGATAATCACAACTTATCCGAAAAACAGATTTTAAACATTAATAATTATATTAATGCTATTAAAACCATGTATCCTAACATAATCGATGTAATATAATTATGAATATTAAAAACTTGACTACTTACAGATTATGGCTGCTTACCTCATGTCACATAATGACGTGAGTGCTAAAATGTTTGGCAGATCATGTTATTACCAGATTGCTTCGTTCCTCGCCCCGAAGTATCGGGATGTAACACAATGACGCGCGAGTAATTGAAAATGTTCACTGTTCAGGTGTTCACAACTCGAACACCTGAACAGTGAACAGTCCGAACAGTATCAGTTTTTATGTAGTGTTTCCAGTTCCATTTGTTTAAAGTCTGTTATCAGCTTCATGGCTGCTTTCAGGTGGCGCTTTACCTGTGCGGTTGTCAGGTGTATGCCGGTACTGGTTGTAGTTTCCTGTTTAATATGTGTTATTATATATTCTATCAACGGGTAGGCTTCTTCATCATTCAGGCATTTTAATACTGTCTTGTAGCCGCATGTACCGGGCTTATGAAATGCTACGCCGTTTGTTACCCTGTTGAGGTGAAATATTTGTTGTTGCTGATTCCATTCTAAGAGTGTGTAGTTTTCAATTCTCATGATTATTGATTTTTAAGTGATGATTTATTGGTACAATTTGTTCGGGTGTTCAGGTGTTCGAAACTCGAACAGGTGAACAGGTGAGTGTTGTGACTAGATTGCTTCGTTCCTCGCAATGACGGGAGTGATACAATTTGTTCGGGTGTTCAGGTGTTCACAATCCGAACACCTGAACAGGTGAACACCCCGAACACTATGCACGTTTTCTATGCGGACAATAGTTTTTAATCCACCCGTGTACGGTAGATACTTTGTTGCCGCCAAAGAGGTGTCGTGCAATATCTCTTACACCCCATCCCCTCTCGCAGAGATTACAACACTCTTCCTTCTCATTTACAGTGCTGCTGTATCTGCCTTTCTCTTTGCTGTCTACACTGTTCATACGCACAGGCTCTACCTCTTCAAATACTTTCAGGCTGTATTGCAGCAGCCATACGCTGATGTCGAACGCCAGTTCAAAGTCCCTGTCCTGACAGGTGATGACGCCTTCGTAGGGTTGTTCATCGTCCATACGGCGCAGCATACTCAGTATCATGGCTATGCGAAAGAAGATGTTGCCCATACGGTGTATGGTGCCATCCAGCTTGTCGCTGATGTTGGTGCGTATATCGCGCTTACGTTCGGCCATGGCGGCGGCAAAGCGTTGCTGCTGTGCATCGCTGAGGCGAAACTCGATGGGTTGTTGCAATAGTTCCAGCTGCTTGTACACTGCCAGCCATAGTATGCCCATATTGGTAACGATGGGTTTGCGGTTGTTGCGCATGGCAAGGAAGGGATAGAGAAACTCGTCTGTGCCCTGTAGTATGTAGTAGCAAAAGCGGCTGAAGAGGCCGTTCTCTGCCGATGGTATGAGGTCTGTCAGCTGGTCGTGCGTGCCGCTGAGTACAATGCTGAATTCGGGGCTGCTGATTTCGCACTCCTCGCGGTTGGTTTTGCGCACCAGGCTCACCGTCTCGTGGTGGAAGGCTTTGCGTAGTATGTCGCTGAAGTTGTTGTCGCCACTGCGCAGCATCTCTGCCAGCGAGTCGCTCTCTGTCTCAAAGATAATACCCCTGCCCTCGTTTTGTTCCATCTGCATAATGAGTGCTGCTTTGGTACTGTTGGCGGGTATAAACAGGCGCAGCATTTTGGGTTCGGCAGGTGGTGCGGGTGGTTCGGCACGCTTGCCCTGCTCGTATAGTTTGCGTTGCTGTTCGTACACATCGCGCTGCTGCAGGTAGCTGCGTTGCATGTCCTGTGCCTGCTGCCTGCGATACTGGTGTATGGGTTCGCCCAGATGTCGGCACAAACCAAGTACGCCCTTGCCCAGCCCGTAGCGGCCCAGTACATAGCAATACAGATTGGGGCGCAGTGCATCGCCCATGTAGTAGCCAAATACATTGGGCATACAACCACTGAGCACACCCAGCGCACCTACCAGAAAGGCTTCTTTCTCTTGTTGCTCTTGCAGTGTATCCAGCGATACAGACAGGATGGCGGGTAGCGAGGTGAATACTTCGGGCAGCAGATAGCGAAAGTCTGAAACATACTGTTCGCCTGCTTGTTGGCGTTCCCGGGCTTCGTCGCTGCGTTTGCGGGCTTCTTCAAATCGTCGCTGGTTCTCTTCCAGCTCTTCATAGGATTTTTCCATGTGATAAGGTTTTAATGGTTAAGAATTAATTTGCACAAATGTACAAATAATTTTAACATTATGATGTAAAGATGTTATCAACATGATGTGGGTATTGATGTGGAATTGGTATTTTTATTTTGTTCGTATTAGCTTGGCTCTTCGCGCGTCTTTTGCAGCAAGCATGCCTGCGCTTCCTAGTGCTTGCTGATGTAACTACAACCGCTCAATAGCACCGTCATGTGCGTAGCACTGACCACGCTTAATGCGTATTCCCCACAACAACAGCGTATAGCTATCCCTAAAACATGCGGAGCATTGGTTTTAGGGTGTCTTTTTCTTTGTTTCCTTTCTTTTGGACAAGCAAAAGAAAGGAAGAGATGAGTCTAGTACTAAAGCCAGAAAAGAGCGAAACTATTACCACCCAAAATCACGATATTTGATACAAGACCATACACAATTTCATGAGCATACCTGCACAAATAAAAGCACTGATAGCCGGCCAGCCAGAAGCTAAGCGTAGCGATATGGAGCAACTGCACAAGCTGATACTGGACACACTACCCGGCACCCGGCTGTGGTACGACAGTGGTGTAGATGATAAGGGCAAAACCGTTGCCAACCCCACCATCGGATATGGTTTTCAGGTACTGAAATATGCCAACGGCAAGACCAAAGACTTCTTCAGGATAGGGCTCAGTGCCAATACCGTGGGCTTCTCTATATACATACTGGGTATCGAGGACAAGAAGTACCTCATCAATACCTATGGCAAAACAATAGGCAAAGCCAGCGTTACGGGCTATTGCATCAAATTCAAATCGCTGAAGGATATAAACATCGACGTATTGCAGACAGCCATCCGCGATGGTGCTGCGGAACGCTAATTAATAATCTCGCCCGTGCTTTGTGCCAGCCTGTCGCGCCACATTTGTATCTGTTCGGGTGTTTGCCTTACCCATTCTTGTAGTTCGCCTACAATCTTTAGCGGTGCTGTGGTTCTGTAAGAGCGTGTAGGGTTGCCTGGGAATTTCTTGTCCGTCACATTAGGGTCGCTTTCAAAACCATCGGTAGGTTCTACAATATATACACGCTCTGCACCCTCACCTTTGGCAAGTGCAGCGGCAAGCCCCGCGGCGTTGGGCAGTGCGGTAAAGTAGATATGGTTCATCTGCAACGCATCCTGATAGTTGGACGTAAAGCCTGCAACCAATTCATCACCTACTTTCAAATCGGCACGCGTACCGTGGTAGAAGGGGCCTTTGTCTGCAGGTGTATGCTTATACAATGCAGCCAACTCCTGATGCTTCTTTGCATTCTCCGCATCGTTCATTTCATCATAACACTTAGCATTGTTTTCGTGCAGCGCAGGGTATGCAGTTTGGATGGTATCGTCTTGCACGGCAGTAGCATGTTGCAATGCTATATGGTACCAGTGCAGCCTGTCTGCCACGGTTGGCTGATTGCGAGCCACATAATACGCAGCAAGGAATTGTTCGAAATCATTACCAGCTTCATTCCATGCCTGCATAAAGAAGGTAAGGGCTTCAGCCTGCGTAGCTTTCATTTCCATATCCATGCCTTGTATGCACAGCTTTACAATCGCATTATTCGGGTTGAATTCCATATTACTGTTGATTGATTTCGGGAGAAGTTTGTAACAGCAAAATATGTGCCTGAAATGTGTGCTGCTATAATTTCGCTGAAAGCCCAACAAAGAATCCGTTGCTATCGTGCGATGGATTGCGTTCCACACCTTTTGTATTGCCATTGGATACATGCAAGTGGCGCACACCAAACATCAATGCTGTAGAAGGTGCTATGTTTATCTCCGAACCAATACCGTATTTGGTAGTACCATTCCACTGTGTACCCAGCCTGTCGTCTTGCGGTGTTGGCTTAGGATACTCTGTAGGGAAATACACAAAGCCACCACCCGATTCAAAATACAAACGCCACGTCTCTCTGTTGAAAGCATAGAACCTTGCAAAGGGCCTGATGGCAAAGCCTATAGTTTTGTTATACTCATCCCTCGGCGCATAAACATCAAACTCAACACCTATAGACATAAACCTGCGCAGCAGAAAATTGATGCCTGTATTATTCTGCGGCATAAAACTGTATGGATATTTATAACCCCAACCTAAGCCTGTTTCGTTATAGATGCTCAGCCTGTGTGCCAGTGCAGTATCTCTTTTGGTAAGTAGCAAACAAGTACCAACAGCCACTGCGGGTATGATGAAACCCATAGATGTGTGCATATTAACAGGCTCAAAACCTAATGGGTTGTTATACCACTCATCGTCTATCGCATATTGCGCACAGGCATTGTTTTGGAATACACATGCCATCATTAGCAGAACAATAAAATGTTTTATTACAGCCATAAGTCATTAAGTGCATTACTAAAATATAGGAGCCTATTCCATCTACGTCTGCAAAAACAAGGAGACGGATATATTTATCATTCAGACAGACAATACTTTACAGGAATCATCCGGTCATTTCCATTGTTATCCACACCTGTTGATAGTAAAATCTTTTTATCAATTTCAGGACGCCTACTTTTGAATCGTTATCGGGTTCAGTATACAGCACCTGCTGTGTAATGATTAATAGGGAAGCCGGTGTGAATCCGGCGCTATCCCCGTAGCTGTAATCCTGACGTGTAGCAATACATACAGTTTTCAACTCCACAGGCCACTGTCTTAAATATAGATGGGAAGGCAGTTGAAAATCAGGAAAGCCAGAAGACCTGCCGGATGATATGATTAAGCTGCCGCTTTCGGAGGAAAAGCACAGGCCGGTAAAGTGTGTTTATACCTCATTCTTTTCCCGCCGTACTACCGTCGTTTGTGTAGCAGTCTTCACACTGTTTCAAAATTTTATGCTATGCAGGAAGAAATACTATTGAAGGAAAACAAAGACCGCTTTGTTATACTACCCATCAACTACCCGCGCGTGTGGGATATGTACAAGAAACACGAAGCCAGCTTCTGGACGGCAGAAGAGATAGACCTGGGCAGCGACCAGAAAGACTGGGCAAACCTCAACGATGGCGAAAGGCATTTCATATCGCATGTACTGGCATTCTTTGCAGCAAGCGATGGTATTGTAAACGAAAACCTGGCCGTGAATTTTATGAGTGAGGTGCAGTTGCCCGAGGCTCGTTGCTTCTATGGCTTCCAGATAATGATGGAGAACATACACTCTGAAACCTATGCACTGCTGATAGACACTTATATAAAAGATGCACAGGAAAAAGACAGGCTCTTCCACGCTATAGATACTGTACCTGCTGTAAAGAAAAAAGCTGAATGGGCATTGCGATGGATAGAGAACGGTTCGTTTGCAGAAAGGCTGGTAGCATTTGCAGCAGTAGAGGGCATCTTCTTCAGTGGTAGTTTCTGTTCCATTTTCTGGCTGAAGAAACGCGGGCTGATGCCCGGGCTTACATTCAGCAACGAGCTGATAAGCCGCGACGAAGGGCTGCACTGCGAATTTGCCTGCCTGTTGTATAGCATGCTCAGCAACAAATTATCGAAAGAAGCAGTCTATGACATCATAGCCGATGCGGTAGCTATTGAGAAAGAATTTATTACCGAAGCGCTGCCCGTAGACCTGATAGGTATGAATGCAAAACTGATGCAGCAATACATAGAGTTTGTAGCAGACAGATGGCTGGCAGAACTGGGTTATGATAAGATGTTCAACACCACCAACCCGTTCGATTTTATGGAGATGATTTCGCTGCAGGGCAAAACAAACTTCTTCGAAAAACGTGTGGGCGATTATCAGAAAGCAGGCGTACTGGCCAACAAAGACGCACAAAATTTCTCGCTCGACGAAGATTTCTAAACACAACAATAATTCCTAACTCATAAAAACATTTCATTTATGTACGTAATAAAACGCAACGGCAAAAAAGAAAGTGTAAAGTTTGATAAGATAACGGCACGCATCGAAAAGCTGTCTTACAGCCTCAGCCCGATGGTGAATGTGATAGACGTGGCCAAGAAAGTGATTGAAGGTATATATGATGGTGTTACCACCAGCGAACTGGATAATCTTGCCGCTGAAACTGCTGCATCGCTCACTACCAAGCACCCCGACTATGCACTGCTTGCAAGCCGCATAGCGGTAAGCAATCTGCATAAAAACACACAGAAATCATTCTCCGATACCATGCGCAGCCTGCATCAGTACAAAGATGCTGCAACAGGCAGGCATATGCCGCTACTGGCAGACGATGTGATGGAGATAATAGAACAACACGCCGAGCTGCTGGATAGCACCATCATCTACGACAGAGATTTCGGCTTCGATTACTTCGGGTTTAAAACACTGGAAAAATCGTACCTGCTGCGTGTAGATGGCAAGATTGCTGAAAGACCACAGCACATGTATATGCGTGTTGCCATAGGCATTCATAAAGAAGATATTGAAAGCGCCATCAAAACTTATGAGCTGATGAGCGAACGTTGGTTTACACATGCCACACCAACGCTCTTCAATGCAGGTACACCAAAACCACAGATGTCTTCCTGCTTCCTGTTGACGATGAAAGACGACAGCATTGATGGCATATATGATACGCTGAAACAAACAGCCAAGATATCGCAGAGTGCAGGCGGTATAGGGCTTGCTATACACAATGTAAGGGCCACGGGCAGCTATATAGGCGGCACCAATGGCACCAGCAACGGGCTTGTACCTATGCTGCGTGTATTCAACGATACGGCACGTTACGTAGACCAGGGCGGCGGCAAGCGCAAAGGTGCATTCGCTATCTATCTGGAGCCATGGCATGCTGATGTGTTTGAATTTCTCGACCTGCGCAAGAATCATGGTAAGGAAGAGCTGCGGGCGCGCGATTTGTTCTACGCACTGTGGATATGCGACCTGTTTATGAAACGTGTTGAAGCCAATGAAGACTGGAGCCTCTTCTGCCCCAACGAAGCACCTAACCTGCATGAATGTTATGGTGAGGAATTTGAAAAACTATACACACAATACGAACAGGAAGGCCGTGCAAGAAAAGTGGTAAAAGCACAAGACCTGTGGTTTGCCATACTGGAATCGCAGATAGAAACAGGCACACCCTACCTGCTATATAAAGATGCTGCTAATGCCAAGAGCAATCAGCAAAACCTCGGTACTATCAAAAGCAGCAACCTGTGTACAGAGATAATGGAATACACCAGTGCCGACGAGGTAGCCGTATGCAACCTTGCATCTATAGCACTGCCACGCTTTGTAAACAATGGCAAGTTCGATTTTGAAAAACTGTACGACGTAACCTATCAGGCGGCTAAAAACCTGAACAAAATTATTGACAACAATTACTACCCTGTTATAGAAGCACAAACCTCAAACCTGCGTCACAGGCCTATAGGCTTGGGGGTACAGGGGCTGGCAGATGTGTTTATACTGCTGCGCCTGCCGTTTGAAAGCGATATGGCAAAGATGCTGAACAAGAACATCTTCGAGACGCTGTACTTCGCTGCCATGACGGCCAGTAAAGACCTTGCAAAAGAACAGGGCGCATACGAAACTTTCAAAGACTCTCCGGTATCGAAAGGTATCTTCCAGTTTGACATGTGGGGCGTACAGCCGACAGACAGGCACAACTGGGATGCGCTGAAGCAGGAAGTGATGCAATACGGTGTACGCAACTCGCTGCTGATGGCACCCATGCCTACCGCATCTACATCGCAGATACTGGGCAATAATGAATGCTTCGAACCCTATACGTCCAACATCTATACAAGGCGAGTACTGAGTGGCGAGTTCATAATCGTCAACAAACACCTGCTGAAAGACCTGGTGCAACTGGGCTTGTGGAACAATACGATGAAAAACAAAATCATCGCCAACAACGGCTCTATACAAAACATAGACGAGATACCGCAGGAAATTAAAGAACTGTATAAAACTGTATGGGAAATAAAGCAGCGCAACATCATAGACATGGCGGCAGACAGGGGTGCATATATATGCCAGTCGCAATCGCTGAACCTGTTTGTAGATAACCCTACAACAGCCAAGCTAACCTCTATGCACTTCTACGCATGGAAGAAAGGACTGAAGACAGGCATGTATTACCTGCGCACACAGGCAGCTGCACAGGCAGTACAGTTTACCATAGAGAAACAGGGCAATAATGACATAGAGCCTGTAATACCATCTGTGATACCTGAACAACAAAACAATCTGGACGATATTACAACAGACTTTACAGCACCTACTTGCACCATGCAGGACGGATGCGTAACGTGTAGTTCATAAAAACAATCATACCAATATGACAACAGAAGAACGTATAGCAGCATCGGAAACACGGATATTCAAAGCCGTATTTCCTAATACCGTGAACCACTATGACACCCTGTTTGGCGGCACCGCAATGCAGCTGATGGACGAAGTGGCATTCATCACCGCTACCCGCTTCAGCCGCAAGCGCATGGTTACAGTTTCGTCAGACAAGATAGACTTTACCAAACCCATACCCGCAGGCACTATTATAGAGCTGATAGGCAGGGTAACCAAAATAGGCAACACCAGCCTGAAAGTATCCGTAGAGATAGTAATAGAAGAGATGTATTCTTTCCAAAGACAGACAGCTATCACAGGTACATTCACCTTTGTAGCTATAGGTGCAGACAAGCAGCCGATTACCATAATTGACTAAGCATTAACTGACTAAAGCCCATTACATCCATACCCCAGCTGAGCAATGTATGAATTGCAGTCAGTAACATCATAAAGGGTGTATACAATAAAACAACAAAGCCCCTCATTTACGAGGGGCTCTGCTTATTATGTAAGATTAGCTTAAAACTATTCTTCTTCGTCAAACTGCAGTACGTCGCGGTTTGCCATCAGCAGTTCAAACTCTTCTTTAGAACCTACTACGATGTCGTCGAAGTCGCGCATACCGGTACCTGCTGGTATCAGGTTACCTGTAATAACGTTTTCTTTCAGACCCATCAGGTTATCGCTCTTACCGTTGATAGCGGCTTGAGAAAGTACCTTGGTAGTTTCCTGGAATGAAGCTGCAGATATCCAGCTTTGTGTACCCAGAGACGCTTTGGTGATACCTTGCAGCAGCGGTGCAGATGTAGCAGGTGCCGCATCGCGGTATTCTACTACTTTCTTATCATTGCGGCGCAGCATACTGTTCTCTTCGCGTATTTCGCGCAGGGTCACAATCTGTCCCGGATGCAGTTTATCAGAATCGCCTGCTTCGGTAATAACTTTCTTGTCAAAGATCCAATCGTTCTCTTCCATGAAGTCGAATTTATCAACTGTATCATCTTCCAGGAATTTAGTATCACCCGGATCTACGATAGATACTTTACGCATCATCTGGCGTACTATCACCTCAATGTGCTTATCGTTGATTTTCACACCTTGCAAACGATATACCTCTTGGATTTCGTTTACCAGATATTCCTGTACTGCAAACGGTCCTTTGATAGACAGGATATCGCCAGGTGTTGTTGCACCGTCAGACAGTGATGTACCTGCTTTTACGAAGTCACCGTCCTGCACCATGATGTGGCGCGTCAGCGGTACCAGGTATTTCTTCACCAGTCCTTCGCGAGATTCTACGATGATCTCACGGTTACCACGCTTCACATTACCGAATGCTACCACACCGTCTATCTCTGCTACGATAGCAGGATTGCTCGGGTTACGTGCTTCAAACAGTTCCGTTACACGCGGCAGACCACCAGTGATATCTCGGCTACGGCCCATCACACGTGGTATCTTAACGATAACCTGACCGCTGTTTACGCTGTCGCCATCTGCTACGATGATGTGAGAACCAACCGGAAGGTTGTATGATTTTACTTCCTTACCACCTTCTACAATGATGGCAGGGATTTTTGTCTTGTCTTTAGTTTCGATAACCACTTTCTCGCGGTGACCTGTTTGTTCGTCGGCCTCTTCGCGGAATGTGATACCCTCGATAACGTTTTCCAGTACGATTTTACCCGGAACTTCAGATACGATAACGGCGTTGAACGGATCCCATGTACAGATCACATCACCTTTCGCTATTTTCTGTCCGTTCTTCACTTTCAGGTGAGAACCGTAAGGAATGTTGTTAGTTATCATCAGGCGGTCGTTAGCTACGTCTACTATACGCACCTCGCCCGTACGGCCGATAACCACATTAATAGTTTCGCCTTCGCCATCTACAAATGTTGTAGTACGCAGACCATCGAACTGGATAGTACCGTCGAACTTAGCCAGCAATTGAGATTCGATTGCAGAAGAGCCCGCAACACCACCCACGTGGAAGGTACGAAGTGTAAGCTGTGTACCCGGCTCACCGATAGACTGTGCAGCGATGATACCTACCGCATCACCTTTCTGTGTCATGTAGCCAGTTGCAAGGTTTTTACCATAGCACTTAGAGCACACACCACGACGCGCCTCACATGTCAGCACCGAACGGATTTCAACTGTATCGATAGCGCTTTCTTCGATGCGTTGTGCTACGTCCTGTGTGATTTCGCTACCGGCAGCTACCAGCAGTTCATCTGTCAGCGGATCGTAAACATCGTGGAGGGATGTACGGCCGAGGATACGGTCATACAATGGCTCTACTATTTCTTCATTGTCTTTCAGTGCAGATGTTGCAATACCACGCAGTGTACCACAGTCTTCTTCATTGATAACAACGTCTTGTGCAACGTCTACCAGACGGCGTGTCAGATAACCCGCATCAGCTGTCTTCAGGGCCGTATCGGCAAGACCTTTACGCGCACCGTGGGTAGAGATGAAGTATTCTAATACCGACAGACCTGTTTTGAAGTTTGACAGAATCGGGTTTTCGATGATCTCTGAACCTGAAGAACCACTACGACGTGGTTTAGCCATCAGACCCCTCAAACCTGCCAGCTGTTTAACCTGTTGTTTAGAACCACGCGCACCCGAATCAAGCATCATGTAAACAGAGTTGAAACCTTGTTTATCACTCGCCATTTCGCGGATAAGTGTTTCTGTAACGTGGGTATCTACGCGAGACCAGATATCGATAATCTGGTTGTAACGTTCGTTGTTTGTAATCAGACCCATGTTGTAGTTTTCCCAAACTTCATCAACTTCCAACTGTGCGTTGTTGATAAGTTCTTCTTTAACATCAGGTACTGTAAGGTCATTGATGTTGAACGACAAACCACCACGGAAGGCAGTACGGAAACCAAGCGTTTTGATATCGTCAAGGAACTGAACTGTTTTAGGGATACCTGCGTTTTTCAGGATATCACCAATGATTTCACGCAAAGACTTTTTAGTAAGCAGTGCGTTTACGAAACCACTTTCCTTAGGTACAAATTGGTTGAACATTACACGGCCTACCGTAGTTTCCAGCAGTTGTTTTTTCACACCGCCTTCTTTAGCAAGCACATCAACTTTTACTTTAATCCATGCGTGCAGGTCTACACGGCCTTCGTTATACGCAATGATTACTTCTTCAGGGCTGTAGAATGCCATGCCTTCACCTTTTACAGGATCGTTTGGCAGGTTCTTTTTACCCTTGCTGATATAGTACAGACCAAGCACCATGTCCTGAGAAGGCAGGGTAATCGGCGTACCGTTTTGCGGGTTCAGAATGTTGTGAGAAGCCAGCATCAGCAATTGAGCCTCGAGGATAGCCGCGCTGCTCAATGGTACGTGTACCGCCATCTGGTCACCATCGAAATCGGCGTTGAACGCAGAACACACGAGCGGGTGCAGTTGGATCGCTTTACCTTCAATCAGTTTTGGCTGGAATGCCTGGATAGACAGACGGTGAAGCGTTGGGGCACGGTTTAATAAGATCGGGTGACCTTTCAGTACGTTTTCAAGGATATCCCAAACAACAGATTCTTTGCGCTCAACCAATTTCTTGGCGCTCTTCACTGTTTTTACGATACCTCTTTCAATCAGTTTGCGTATGATGAACGGCTTGAACAATTCAGCCGCCATGTCTTTAGGAAGACCACACTCGTGCAGCTTCATTTCAGGACCTACCACGATAACCGAACGACCTGAATAGTCAACACGTTTACCAAGCAAGTTCTGACGGAAACGACCTTGTTTACCTTTCAGTACGTCTGAGAGTGATTTCAGTGCACGGCCACCTTCTGCTTTTACAGCGTTTGATTTACGGCTGTTATCGAACAGAGAGTCTACCGCTTCCTGCAACATACGTTTTTCGTTACGCAGGATCACTTCCGGTGCCTTAATTTCTATCAGGCGTTTCAGACGGTTGTTACGGATGATAACACGGCGGTACAGATCGTTCAGATCTGATGATGCGAAACGGCCACCATCCAGTGGTACCAACGGACGCAGTTCTGGTGGAATAACAGGGATATACTGCATTACAGTCCATTCCAGCCTGTTTTCTACACGTGTATTTGCATCACGGAATGCTTCAACAACGCTCAGGCGTTTCAGTGCCTCTTGCTTACGTTGCTGAGAAGTTTCGTTTGCGGCAGCGTTACGCAGGTCGTAAGACAATTGGTCAAGGTCTATACGGCTCAGCAGTGTGTGTACTGCCTCTGCGCCCATCTTAGCAATAAACTTGTTCGGATCTTCATCCGGCAGGTATTGATTGTCTTTAGATACGCTGTCCAATATTTCCAGATACTCGTCTTCTGTCAGCAGTTGCAGGTACGTGTTCTCTGAATCTTTCAGGTTCAGTTTCTGACGTATCAGCTCTTCTGCTTCACCCGCTTGTACTACTACATAGCGTTCGTAGTAAACGATGCTTTCCAGTTTTTTAGAGCTTGAACCCAACAGATAACCTATCTTGTTAGGAAGGCTCTTGAAGTACCATATGTGTACGATAGGCACTACCAGTTTGATGTGGCCCAGACGTTCACGACGTACTTTCTTTTCAGTTACTTCAACACCACAACGGTCGCACACGATACCCTTATAACGGATACGCTTATACTTACCGCAATAGCATTCGTAATCCTTTACCGGACCGAATATTTTTTCGCAGAACAAGCCATCACGTTCAGGCTTGTACGTACGATAGTTAATAGTTTCAGGCTTCAACACCTCGCCATACGAACGGTCAAGTATCGTATCAGGAGAAGCGAGACTGATGGTGATTTTGTCAAATCCCGCTTTTGGACGGTTATCCTTTTTAATAGCCATATTAAGAAAGAAGTATTTTTTTTAAAATTTTGTTGTTAATCCTTTGACGTCTTAATTCAAAGAAAACTATTCAAATTTCAGTTCCAGACCCAGACCACGCAGTTCATTCACCAATACGTTGAATGATTCTGGTATGCCCGGTTTCGGTACGTTGTCACCTTTCACGATGGCTTCGTAAGTCTTAGCACGACCCATGATGTCATCCGATTTCAGTGTCAACAGCTCTTGCAGAATGTTGGCAGCACCATATGCTTCAAGTGCCCATACCTCCATCTCACCGAAACGCTGACCACCGAACTGTGCCTTACCACCCAATGGCTGTTGTGTGATGAGACTGTACGGCCCGATAGAACGAGCGTGCATCTTATCATCAACCATGTGGTGCAGTTTAATCATGTAGATGATACCAACAGTAGCCTTCTGATGGAAGCGCTCACCTGTTTCACCATCATACAGATATGTGTGGCCAAAGTTTGGCAAACCTGCTTCGTGAATCAGTTCATCGATTTCGCTTACAGCGGCACCGTCAAATATTGGCGTTGCAAATTTCACACCCAGTTTTTCACCTGCCCAGCCAAGGATAGTTTCGTAAATCTGTCCAAGGTTCATACGAGAAGGTACACCAAGCGGGTTCAGTACGATGTCTACAGGCGTACCATCTTCCAGGAACGGCATGTCTTCATCACGAACTATTTTGGCAACGATACCTTTGTTACCGTGGCGACCGGCCATCTTATCACCCACTTTCAGCTTACGCTTGCTAGCAAGGTATACTTTAGCCAGTTTCAATACGCCCGCAGGCAGTTCGTCACCTATGCTCAGGTTGAACTTCTCGCGTTTGTAACGACCCAGTTCTTCGTTGAATTTGATATTGTAGTTGTGCAACAACAGGTTGATCAGATCATCCGTTGCTTTATCACCTGTCCAGTTCAGTGGGTTCACATTCTGGAAATCGATAGAGCCCAATGTTTTAGAATTGAACTTACCACCTTTGCTCAGAATCAGTTCGCCGAAGTTGTTCGTGATACCTGCAGAAGACTTGTCTTTCAACAATGTCATCAGCTTGTCCATCAACAGGTTCTTCAGGTCTTCGAGGTTCTTCTCGTGAACTTTTTCTATTTTTTCCAGTTGTGCTTTTTCACGAACTTTAGAATTCTTGTCCTTCTTAGCACGTTGGAACAGTTGCTTGTCGATAACGATACCTTCTGTACCACTTGGTGCTTTCAATGATGCATCTTTAGCATCACCTGCTTTATCACCGAAGATAGCGCGCAACAGTTTTTCTTCAGGCGTAGGGTCAGTTTCACCTTTAGGTGTGATTTTACCTATCAGGATGTCGCCCTCACCTACGTGAGCACCTATGCGGATGATACCGTTTTCATCCAGGTCTTTAGTAGCTTCTTCAGATACGTTTGGTATATCCGGTGTCAGCTCTTCTTCACCCAGTTTAGTATCACGTACTTCCAGTTCATACTCATCAATGTGGATGGATGTGAACAGATCTTCGCGTACTACTTTTTCGTTGATTACGATGGCATCCTCGAAGTTGTAACCTTTCCAAGGCATGAACGCAACTTTCAGGTTGCGGCCCAGTGCCAGTTCACCATCTTTAGTAGCGTAGCCTTCTGTCAGGAAGTCGCCTTCTTTCACCTTCTGCCCTACTTTTACGCTTGGCCTCAGTGTGATGCTGGTGCTTTGGTTGGTTTTCTTATACTTAGTAAGTGTATATACTTTCAAATCATCCTCGAACGATACCAAACGAGCGTTTTCGCTGCGGTCGTAACGTACATGGATTTGGTTAGCATCTACGTATTCTACAACACCGGTACCTTCTGCATGTATTTGTATACGTGCATCGCGTGCAGCTTTAGCTTCCAGACCTGTACCTACGATAGGCACCTGCGGACGAATCAGCGGAACAGCCTGACGTTGCATGTTCGATCCCATCAGCGCACGGTTGGCATCATCATGCTCAAGGAACGGAATCAGTGACGCACTCAAACCAACAATCTGGTTAGGTGCCACGTCCATGTATTCTACTTCTTCGCGATCCAGGATCGGGAAGTCACCTGTCTGACGAGATTTGATTTTATCTTCTATAAAGTTGCCTTTATCATCCAACGGGATGTTTGCCTGGGCAATTTTCGCTTCATCTTCTTCTTCCGCGCTCAGGTAGTGATGATGTTTCAGATCAACCTTACCTTCTTTTACCTTGCGGTATGGAGTTTCGATAAAGCCCATGTCATTGATCTTAGCGTGTACGCAAAGCGTAGAGATAAGACCGATGTTCGGACCTTCCGGCGTCTCGATAGTACACAGACGGCCATAGTGGCTATAGTGAACGTCACGAACCTCGAAGCCTGCACGCTCACGGCTAAGACCGCCGGGACCGAGGGCAGATATACGACGCTTGTGCGTGATCTCTGACAGCGGATTCGTTTGGTCAAGGAACTGAGACAGCTGCGATGTACCGAAGAATGAGTTGATAACTGAAGACAGTGTACGTGCGTTAATCAGGTCGATTGGCGTAAACACCTCGTTATCACGAACGTTCATACGTTCGCGGATAGTACGAGCCATACGAGCCAGACCAACACCAAACTGTGCAAACAACTGCTCGCCTACTGTACGTACACGACGGTTGCTCAAGTGGTCAATATCATCTATCTCTGCTTTACCGTTCGTCAGACGAACCAGATATTTAATGATAGAGATAATATCTTCCTTGCTCAATACTTTTGTATCAAGGTTGATATCCAGACCCAGTTTACGGTTGATTTTATAACGACCTACTTCACCCAGATCATAACGCTTGTCACTGAAGAACAATTTCTCAATGATACCACGTGCTGTTTCGTCATCCGGCGCATCAGAACCACGCAATTGGCGGTAGATGTGCTGAACGGCTTCCAGTTCAGAGTTTGAAGTATCTTTATTTAATGTATTGTAGATAATAGAGAAGTCACCGCTCACTTCTTCTTTCTGCAGGAATACGGTAGGGATACCCATTTCCTGAATCATAGCAGCGTTGTCTTCGTCCAGTACGTTATCACGATCCAGTACTACTTCGTTACGCTCAATAGTAACTACCTCACCTGTATCTTCATCTACGAAGTCTTCTGTCCATGTACGCAACACACGTGCAGCCAGACGGCGGCCTATGTGTGCTTCCAGTGTTTTCTTATCTGTTTTCACTTCGTCTGCCATACCAAACAGTTCAAGGATGTCCTTATCTGTTTCGTAGCCAATAGCACGAAGCAATGTAGTTACAGGGAATTTTTTCTTACGGTCGATGTAAGCATACATTACATTGTTAATGTCTGTAGCAAACTCCATCCACGCACCTTTGAAAGGTATTACGCGTGCACTGTAGATTTTAGTACCATTAGGGTGAACACTCTGGCCGAAGAATACGCCCGGAGAACGGTGCAGCTGAGATACAACTACACGCTCAGCACCGTTGATAACGAAGGTACCGCGCGGAGTCATGTATGGGATATTACCCAAAAACACGTCCTGAACGATAGTTTCAAAGTCAACGTGTTCTTCATCATTACAGCTCAGTTTCAATTTCGCTTTCAGCGGTACTGAATACGTGAGGCCGCGCTCCATACACTCTTCTATAGTGTAGCGTGGCGGGTCGATGAAGTAATCCAAAAACTCGAGAACGAAAATGTTGCGTGTATCCGTGATAGGAAAATTTTCCTGAAACACACGGAACAAGCCCTCATTATCACGCTTATCAGGCGTGGTTTCGAGCTGGAAGAAATCCTGGAACGATTGCAGCTGAATGCCCAGCAGATCAGGTGTTTCAGCAACATCATGAATCTTCGCGAAGTTAACGCGGCCGGATGCAGTTCGTTTTTGTGGTATAGCCATAGTATGTTAAAAACTCCTTTTTTACAAAACAAAAATCCCCATACCGTATAGCGTTAGCTAACAGTACAGGTTCAAACTGTAACAATAAAATTGATCAATAAATAAGTGCACGTGCTTATCCCAACCAAAAATTGGGATTGCAAATATAGGAAAGAATAATTTTAATGAGCAAAAAATATTCCAAAAATGTGAAAATGGCGTTTTTTTTCTGAAAATGTGGAGAAAAATGAATTTCTGAACACCATATTCATATATAAAATTGTAATAATACCGCACTAATTTCTCTATTTACTAAGGAATATCCGTGCCAGCACGTAGTAAAATTACCCGTAATATGGTATTACACAGGCGATACCCGAAAATTACTTTTGTCTCAACAAATGAAACAAATCATTTGGATAAAATTCATAACACTCTAAAAGCAACAATTATGAAAAAAATCGCCCCAATTGCAATCGCTGTTCTTGTAGTAGCAGGTATGACATCTTGCAAAAAAGACTACACTTGTACTTGTAAAGACAGTGCAGGTAAGCAAGTAGCAACTTACACTTATCCAAAGGTTAAGAAAAGCGATGCACAGTCTGCATGCGACACATGGAACAATGCATTGAAAGTATCAGGTGGCAGCTGCGGCCTGTAATAATCATTAATTCTCTTTTATTAAGGCGCTCCTCGGGGCGCCTTTTGCTTTTATATAATGTTATAGTCAGAAACTATTTTGTTTAGTTAGATGTACGTACATATATTTGCATTATGAAACTTGAAGATGTATTAAAAACTAACAAGTTCAACGACGAGGTACACAAAGCGACGCTGAATATATTATACACATCCTACTGGATGCGCGATAATGTAAGCAGTACTATGAAGGAGATTGGCATCACCTCTGAACAATTCAATATCCTGAGAATACTGAAGGGCAAACACCCCGAAGCTATGTGTGTAAAGGATATAGCAAGTAGGATGATTGAAAAAAGCTCCAACGTGCCACGTATACTGGACAGATTGGTAGCCAAAGAGTTGGTAATGCGAACCACTTCTAAAGAAGACAAGCGCGAAACCATTATTTCGCTAACCGATACAGGCATGAAAACGCTGCAAAGGGCAAATGAAGAACTGGCAGCCATCAACAAAAAGACGATAGGCATTAATAATGAGGAAGCCACAGTGCTGAACCAATTGCTTGAAAAACTTAGAAAAACTGATTAAAAACTATAAAACAATACAATTATGGCAACAAACTGGGCATTAGATGCTTCGCACTCAGAAATACAATTCAAAGTGCGCCACATGATGATTTCAAACGTTACAGGCGAGTTTCAGAAATTTGATGCAAGCGTAACTACAGAAGGCGATGATTTCGCAACAGCTAAAATCAGCTTCACCGCAGATGTAGATTCAATAACCACAAAGAATGAACAACGCGATGGACACCTGAAGTCTGAAGATTTCTTTGATGCTGCAAACCACCCGCAAATCAAATTTGAAAGCACAGAACTGAAGAAAGTAGATGACGAAAACTACAAACTGCATGGCAATCTTACCATCCGTGCTACTACCCTGCCAATCGTGCTGGATGTAGAATATGGTGGTACTATTAAAGACCCTTGGGGCAATATCCGTGCAGGTTTCGTGGTAGAGGGTAAAATAAACCGTAAGGAATACGGCTTGCACTGGAGCGCAGTTACAGAAGCAGGCGGACTGGTAGTGAGTGATGATGTAAAACTGCACGCTGCGGTAGAATTTGTAAAAGCATCTTAATAAGATTAGGGGGCGATAAATGCAAAGGGTGTCACAATTGTGACACCCTTTGTTGCGTTATGGCTGATAATAATTGTAACTTTTCTTAAACAACTACGATATACTATTATGAAACTGCAGGGGAAGACGGTATTTATTACGGGCGCAAGCCGAGGAATTGGCAAAGCAATTGCCCTACTCCTTGCAAAAGAAGGAGCAAATATTGCAGTATTGGGCAAGTCTGTAGAGGAAAACCCGAAACTGGGCGGCACCATATATAGTGCAGCGGCAGAAATAGACGCTGCAAGCGGTAAAGCAATTGCCATACCTTGCGATATCCGCGACGAAGAACAGATTATTAATGCGGTAAATAAAACAGTGGAAGCATTTGGAGGAATCGACATCCTCATCAACAATGCATCTGCCATATCGCTTACTAATACAGAAAACACAGAAGCCAAACGCTTCGACCTGATGCACGATATCAATGTGCGTGGTACGTTCCTTGTTACCAAGCACTGCATACCACAACTTAAGAAAGGCAACAACCCGCATATCATTACGCTTTCTCCCCCACTCAACCTAAACCCGATGTGGTTTAAAGACAATGTAGCCTATACCATTGCCAAGTACAATATGAGCATGATGGCTATTGGGTGGGCAGCAGAATTGGCAAAGTACAAGATAGCCTCAAACGCACTATGGCCTGCTACAACAATTGCTACTGCTGCAGTACAAAACCTGTTGGGTGGCGATATGCTGATGGCTATGAGCCGCAAGCCAGATATAGTTGCAGATGCCGTTTATCATATCATCAATCAGCCAAGCGAAAGCTATACTGGACAGACATTGATAGATGAAGATGTATTGAAACAAGCAGGCATTACAGACTTTGACCAGTACGCAATGACACCCGGAGGCAGGCTGCAAAAAGATTTATTTCTCGACTAATCAACTTAAAACTATACAAATTGGAACCCATTCTCTCAATCAATAACATCTCAAAGTCCTACGGGCCGATACAGGCACTCAAAAATGTATCGTTCGATGTTCCTCCCGGCTGTGTATTTGGCATACTTGGGCCAAACGGTAGTGGTAAAACCACTATGCTGGGCATACTGCTCGATGTACTGAAAGCAGATGCAGGCAATTACAAATGGATGAACTACGACAATGCGGAAGATGCACGTAGAAAAATTGGCGCTCTGCTGGAAACCCCAAACTTCTACCATTACCTGTCTGCAATGGACAACCTGAAAATTGCAGCAGCCATCAAACAACTACCTGCAGACGACAGGTTGGATGTACTTGAAAAAGTAAACCTCACGCAACGCAAAGACAGCAAGTTCCAGACCTATTCTTTGGGTATGAAACAACGCCTTGCAATAGCATCTGCATTAATGGGCAAGCCACAGGTTTTGGTATTTGATGAGCCTACAAATGGCTTAGACCCTGTAGGTATTGCCGAAATCAGGGAACTGATACGCCAGTTGAATGGACAAGGACACACTATCATCATGGCGAGCCACCTGCTCGACGAGGTAGAGAAAGTATGCACCCACGTAGCCATCCTGAAAAAAGGAGACTTATTGTTGAGCGGCCCTGTAGATGAAGTATTGCGTAGCGAAGACCAGATAGAGATAAGCAGTTATAATGCACAGCAATTGCTCACAACCATCAATGCAATGCCGGGCATCAAAGATGCTAAAATCAGCATGAACACGATTACATTGTCATGCGATAAAAACATCTCAACTGCAGACATAAACAGGTATTGCACAGAGAAAGGTATCACACTCTCTCACCTGTTGCTGAAAAAGAAAAGCCTCGAAACCAAATTCATGGAACTTACAAACAACTAAAACTATGCAATCATTACTCTCTATAGAATGGCTTAAAGTAAAACGCTACCGTACTTTCTGGATACTTACAGGTTGTTTCGCATTCCTGTTGGCAATATGGAACTACGGCATCAGTGACGGTTTCCTGAAAATGGGCGCCGGTGACGTAAACATCCTGAGTCAGGCATATTCATTCAGCAAAGTATGGAGCAATCTTGGCTTCTGGACAAGCATTTTTGTTGTCTTCATATCCGTACTTATTATTATCCTGACTACCAACGAATACCAATACCGCACCAACAGGCAAAACGTAATAGACGGATGGAGCCGTTTACAGTTTTATCATGCAAAATGGTTTGTAGTATTGGCACTGACAGTAGCCACAACATTATTTGTATTCCTTTTGGGACTGATATTGGGCAGCAGCAACGGCGGTTTTGGCGACTTCCCGGGCGATATAGAAAAACTGTTTTACACTTTTGTGCTCACACTCAATTATTATAGCCTCGGCTTGCTCACATCTATTCTTTTCAAACGCAGCGGCATCAGTATTGGTATATTTTTTATGTACAATCTGATAATTGAAACACTGCTGAAAAGCCTCATAAATTGGAAGCTCGACTTTAAAGCTGGCAACTACCTGCCACTACAGTGCAGCGATGAGCTACTACCCTTCCCATTGATGGATATGGCTAAAACAATGCTCAATATCAAAGACACTCCATCTATGACAGGATATGTTATCGTTTCATTTGTATGGATCGCACTATATTATATTATTGGTCGTAGGATTTTGATGAAAAGCGATTGGTAAATTTGTTGCATGACGAATGACAACAGACCACTGATACTGATAACAAACGACGACGGAATAACTGCCCCCGGTATTCGCAGCCTTGTAGAAGCTGTGAAAGACCTGGGGCAGGTTGTTATTGTAGCACCAGACAAGCCCCAATCGGGCATGGGGCATGCCATAACAATTGGTGAACCACTGAGGCTACACCGTTCAGACCTGTTTGGCGATATTGAAGCATGGGAGTGCAGCGGCACACCTGCCGACTGTGTAAAGCTGGCACGAGATAAGATACTGCACCGCAAAGCCGATCTCTGCCTCAGTGGCATCAACCACGGTGCCAACCACTCCATCAATATCATTTACAGTGGCACTATGAGTGCTGCTATGGAAGCGGCAATAGAAGGCATCCCTTCGGCAGGTTTGTCGCTACTCGATTTCCGCCACGAGGCAGACTTCTCTTTGGCCAAAGAAGTAGCACGTACTGTTGCGCAGCGTATGCTGGCTAAGCCAATGCCAATACACACCCTGCTGAATGTGAACATACCTAAGTTACCAAAAGAGCTGTTCAGGGGCATAAAAATATGCAGGCAGGCATATGCCAAATGGAATGAAGAGTTCGACCACCGTACAGACCCACGTGGCAAAGACTATTACTGGATGACGGGCAAATTCCTTAATATGGACGATGGTACAGACACAGATGTACAGGGATTGGAAGAAGGTTTTGCATCTGTAGTACCGGTAAAAATAGACTTCACAGATTATGCAATGAAGGAAACACTTGAAAAAGAATGGGACACGAGATAATTTACACCCATTAGCCAAACCATAATATTTATTAGTCTGTCTATAACTTTCAGACGAATACAGCTTCTATGAAAAAAAACCTAAACCTACTTTTGCTGCTGGTCATACTTGCGGCATTTAATACTCGTTCTTATGGCAACGGAGTGCTCAGTGGCGAACTATTGTATGAATGGATTTCAGATTCCACATACAGATTCATTTACAAACATACCTATGGCTGCCCCGGAGATACCGCTCCGCTCACGATGCCATTGTGTATTAAGAATCCCTGCAACAACAGTGGTGTTACACTTACCATGACAAGGATTCCCGTATCTAACGGAGGATCACAAAACTCAGGAACAGCAATAGGATGCTCAAGTGCTAAAACAACCTGTGATAGTATCGGCGCAATATTGCCGGGCTTTAAAGAACAGTGGTATGCAGTTATATATACTCTCCCTTCGCGTTGCAATGCATGGAAAGCATTTACCTATGCGGGCAATAGGATGGCTGCAACTAACATACAAAATGCATCATCTGGCAGGTTATATGCAGAGTGTACGTTCAACAATACCGGGAGCTACCAAGGGAATTCTTCATCCTACTTTACACTTAAGCCCTATGCCTTACTAATGCAAAACAATCCGTTTACATTCAACAATGGTGCATTAGACCCTAACGGAGACTCTGTTGTTACAGAGGTGATTATTCCCAAAACAGGTGTTTCATCATGCGCTGATACTGCAGTGAGTGTGGTATTCACATCCGCATCGCCTGCAATATCAATCCCCGCAAATCCATTTCAAACAAACAATACCTTTACACTGAATCCCCAAAACGGACAAACCTCTTTTACACCTGTACAATCGGGATATAACATTGTAACCTATAGAACAAAAGAGTACAGAAACGGAGTATTGCTTGGTAGTACAACAAGGGATGTTTGTTTTTATGTTTTTTCTTCAGGGCCTAGTAGCAATATCTCTGCCGATTTATTTAATGCAATTGATACTAATTGTACTGCGTCTGGCTCCACAGGAGGACCATTAGGCAGTTCTACTATTCAGGGTTGCGTTGGTCAACGTCTCGATTTCTGTTTCTATATAAAGTCTGCTGATACAAATGCTATACTGAGAGTAACAGACAACCTGGCTCTTAACATGCCAGGTGCAACAATTACGTATGTCAATCAATTATCAGATTCCGTAAGGGGTAAATTTTCGTGGTTTCCCGGTATAAATGATTTTGGAAGCAGACTTTTGACATTAACAGTAAAAGATTCAACATGCAGGCCTCCCGGCATTCTTTTATATAAAAATTATTCTGTATCACTATACATATACCCACGTACACAAGCACCCGCAGACATGGCAATATGTGCAGGCGAAACTGCTATGCTTAGTGTATCAGGTGCTGGCAATTATGTATGGACAGTACTTTCTGGAGGTTCGAGCGGTAGCCTTAGTTGCAGCAACTGCAGTAACCCTACAGCTTCACCTACCACAACTACAAGGTATGCTGTGGTTAGCCAGTCAAACTCATTCTGCCCCAATATCAATAAAGACACTGTGCAGGTTATTGTCAATCCATATCAGCCTCCTACAATTGCTACAGGTGATACAACATTGTGTCTGGGAGAAAAAGCACAGCTTGCCGTATCAGGTGCTGGTAATTATAAGTGGACTGTAATCAGCGGTACTTCAGGTAGCCTAAGCTGCGATCAATGTCCCAATCCATGGGTTACACCATATACAAATACCAGATACATTGTCAAATCATCTACCAATAATTGTGCGGGCAACACCGATACCATTAATGTCTCTGTTATTCAGAAATTACCAACGCGCCCTAGTGTAAGCATATCCACGACATTCCAGAATTATGCTATTAAAAACTACCCTATTAGTTTTTTTGCTGTTACAAAATCATGCGATAGCCCGATTTATCAATGGGTACTTAACGGTATGGATGTACCGGGCGCAAATACAGATACTTGGAATACAATATTCACTACTGCAGATGCGCACGTATATTGCAGAATGACGTGTGCAGACAAGTGTGCACTTGACAAAATTCAATACAGCAATACCATTCACCTAACAATAGTAAATAGTATTGAAACAGTAAATAGCAAAGACTATATAGAAATCTACCCCAATCCAAGTAATGGATTAATTACAATAAATAGCAAAAACACCAAAACAGAATCATATAAAATAGCAATAACCAATTCAATCGGGCAAACAGTTTATAAAACACAGACAATCTTGCTTGGTAATGGTAACGGGAAACAAATAGACCTCAGCTATCTACCTGCAGGCATTTACACTGTAATGCTCAACGAAACACCATATAGGCTAACTATTAATTAACCTCAATTAATATTAATAAAAAAAACCAGCAGATTAATCTGCTGGTTTTTTTTAAATCAAAACTCATTATTGTTTCTGGATACTGATGTTTTCAGTTTTGCCATCTATATCACTTATTTTCAGGATATACATACCGTTTGCAATGTTGCGGATATCAATAGTCATCTTATTATCCGTAGATAGGTTACATTGACCTGCTTTTTCTCCCAACAAGTTGTACAACACAGCTGTACTGCCTTTTGTAACACCTTCTATGTTCAGATATTCACTAACAGGATTCGGATAAACTTTATAACTATTTGCAGCTACTGTATTCTTAATACCGGTTGCATAAGGGAAAATTACGTTAGATGAAATTACATCGTAAGCTGTTGATTTGCTTGGAGCACAACCACCACCCGGTACAACAATATCTAAGCGATAAGCAACACCTGTACCTGAAGGCGTAAGTGTATATGTAGTAACTGTAGAACCAAGTGTGGCTACCGGAGTGAACGGTCCGCCTAACACACTTTCCATGAGAATCGCATTTGTAAATGGTCTGCCTTCATACAAATTCCAGTTGAGTGTAACACTACCGCCTGTACCTAAAGTTGAAGTAATCAATACGGTACGATGTGCTTTTACAATTGTATCAGTTACAGGCACCTCAGTTCCGCAAGAATCTTCTACAGTCAGTTTATACCTATAGCTATTAGTATTTGGTGAGGATGTAGCGTCTATATAAGTGCTGAATATATTTGCAGCTTGAGAACCCAGCAATGTATATACACCCGGCGTAGATGTTTCTCTGTATATTTTGTAAGTCTTAGCATAACCCAGACCTGTTTTCTCCCAAACTATTTTGTTTTTGTTTGTTGCAGAGTCGCGCGTTACTACACAAATAGGCGCTATGATTGGAGGTGGGCAACTATACTTCAATTTTGGCGATTGTATAGCGTTAACTACTTCTCTGTCCGATATAGCTATTCCATTTTTCTGCACCAAAGCAATAAGTGATATTTTGTCAATATCATACCCGGCAGGAACAGTATATGTAAACGACTTAGTAACAGTGGTAGCAGGCAATGGATTTGTAACTGCAAATTGACCCCATGCACCACCTAACATAGAGCGCTGTACTTGTCTGTGTTTAAATCCGACAATGGGATTACCTGCGCCAAAAAACATATGGCCAGTTACTGTATTATAGTAGTTAAACTGGTCGTAACCAGTACCAGTCCCGGATACACTATCCTCAACAACATATACATTGAAATTATAATCTCCCGTGAGCGTATCTAAACATGTACCTGTAACGTTTGCCGTAATTACACGTGTTGCTTTGTTTACATAATAGGTCATTGAAACATCAAATTTCGGAGTAGCACCCAATCTTTGATTTACTGCATTGCTGTAATTAGCTCTACCCACAATAATTGTTGAACCAGCAACGGTATTTACAGTTCTATCGATACTACCCATAGGGAAACCAGTAACGTTAAATGAAGTACCCCATATATTACTTTCAGTAGTACCCATACTATCAGGGTAGCCCATACCTGGCTTCATATGATGCTGTACAACAATTGCCCTTGGATAAGTTGATTTGATAGTTTCCAAATAGTAGGTATTATCTGTTTCAAACTGAACATGTGCTGCGCCTGTGGTTTCAACTAGTACATACTTATTTCCACCGGTAGATACTGTTGTCTGGGAGAATGAAATAGAACTTGCTGCTAACGATAATAATAAAGACGTGAAAATCTTCTTCATAAGTGGTTATTTTAGGTTAATCGATACATTAAAAATACTGAACTAAATGTAAGAAAACATTAATTCAACCAAAGAATTACAAATATAATTTTACATGTATATCTTTATTAACCAACAGGCAATAATTGTCGATTTAAATATATACATACAATTAACGGTCTTAATAAAAAAAATGGGATAAAAATAATTTGCATAAGAAGAAGAACATCGTCGTAGATACTGAAATGTTGTTGACAATATCATAAGTTGTCAAAAAGAAGCTAAATAATCTTTGTTTCATTCAGTTAAGGGTATAATCAATCCCTTATTCGGCTTATCTTGCAGGCTGATTTACAGGAACAAAAGAATGGATTATAAAAGGATATTAGTTACAGCAGCATTACCATATGCCAATGGCCCTGTTCACATAGGCCACCTGGCGGGGTGCTTCTTACCATCAGATATATATGTACGCTACCAGAGGGCTCAGAAAAGGGATGTAAGGTTTGTATGTGGTAGCGATGAACACGGTGTACCTATCACTATCCGTGCCATGAAAGAAGGCATTACGCCGCAACAGGTCGTAGATAAATACCATGCCATCATCAAAGACAGCTTTGAGCAGATGGGCATTTCTTTCGATATCTATTCGCGCACAAGCAATAAAGTACACCACGAAACAGCACAGGCTTTCTTCAAAAAGCTATACGACGATGGTGTGTTTGAGGAAAAAGAAAGCGAACAATACTACGACGAGGAAGCTAAAGTATTCCTTGCAGACCGCTATATAGTTGGTACATGCCCTGTATGCAGCAACGACAATGCCTATGGCGATCAATGTGAAAAATGTGGTACATCTCTCTCTCCGGAGCAATTGATAAATCCACGCAGCGCACTGAGCAATGCAACACCTGTTAAGCGTACTACGAAGCACTGGTATTTCCCGCTGAATCAGTATGAGCAATGGCTGAAAGAATGGATTGTTGAAGGCAAAAAAGACGAGTGGAAAGCCAATGTATACGGACAGTGTAAAAGCTGGCTGGACAGCGGCCTGTATCCGCGTGCCATGACGCGCGATAGCAACTGGGGCGTGCCTGTTCCTATAGAAGGTGCAGAAGGCAAGGTTATGTATGTATGGTTCGATGCTCCTATCGGTTACATCAGTGCTACAAAAGAGCTGACACCCATGTGGAGCGACTACTGGCAGAAAGAAGATACCAAACTGGTACACTTCATCGGCAAGGATAATATCGTATTCCACTGTATCATCTTCCCTGCTATGCTGAAGGCACACGGTGGTTTTGTACTGCCTGATAATGTGCCTGCCAACGAATTCCTGAATATTGAAGGTGATAAAGTATCAACATCTCGCAACTGGGCGGTATGGGTACACGAATACATAAAAGACTTCCCTGAGCAACAGGATGTGTTGCGCTATGTACTATGCGCAAACGCTCCTGAAACTAAGGACAACGATTTTACCTGGAAAGATTTTCAGGACAGAACGAATAACGAACTGGTATCTGTATTCGGCAATTTCATCAACCGTGCATTCGTGCTGATGCACAAACTATGCGGCGGTAAAGTACCAAAGCTGCACGAAGATGTGATGGACGATGCAGACAGGGTACTGATTGCAGAAATACAGAAATCTAAAGCTGCTGTTGAAAGCGCTATTGAAGGTTATAAATTCCGCGATGCACTGTACGAGGTGATAGACCTTGCACGCAAAGGCAACAAGTACATGCAGGATAAAGAACCTTGGATAGTTGCAAAAACAGTGGCTGAAAATCCTGACAATCAGAAGCTGATAGACAATTGCCTGCATATATGCCTGCAACTGACAGCTAATCTGGCTATACTGGCTAATCCTTTCCTGCCTTTCACAGCTAAGAAGCTGTGTGGTATGATGAAAGTAGTAGACCGTATGCTGGATTGGGAAAATGCAGGTAAGATGAACCTGTTGAATGTTGGCTATCCACTGAAAGCACCTGAGCTGCTGTTCCGCAAGATAGAAGATGGTGAAATAATGGCACAGGTTGAAAAACTGCATGCCAACCTTGTAAAAACAAACGTGCCACAAGTGCAACAAAATGCAACAACTGAAACTGAAGAGTCTGCTATCCCTGCTCAAAAGCCGGAAATAACAATAGACGACTTTGCCAAGATAGACCTGCGCGCAGGCACTATCCTGCATGCTGAGAAAGTGGAAAAAGCAGATAAGTTGTTGAAACTGGAAATTGATTTGGGCTACGAAAAGCGCACTGTGCTTTCCGGCATCGCTATACACTTCAGCCCTGAAGAAATAATTGGCAAACGTGTAACGGTTGTAGCCAACCTGGCACCACGCAAAATGAGGGGTATTGAGAGCAAGGGCATGATACTGATGGCGCAAAACGAAGAAGGAAAGCTTATTTTCGTAGCACCTACAGATGCTGCAATGAACGGCAGCGAAGTGAAATAAAGATTACGAACAAACGTATCACATACATCACAAATGAAAAAGAAAACACTCTGGTGGATAATAGGTGGCGGTATTGTACTGCTTATACTGATTATTATGATTGGTAAAGCCAACAGCGATAACGGTACTAAAGTAGCTATTGAAAAAGCATCTCCGCATACCATTACAGAAACCGTTACAGCAAGTGGTAAGATATACCCTGAAACAGAGGTGAAAATCAGCCCCGAGGTAAGTGGCGAAATCATAGAGCTGAATGTAGAAGAAGGCGATAGTGTAAGCAGAGGTGAATTGATGGTACGCATCAACCCTGCTATCTACAGCTCTATCGTTACACAATCTGAAGCTAATGTAGAAGAAACACGTGCACGTGCAGCCAATTCATCTGAAATGATGGAACAGGCAAAGGCAAACTTCGAACAAGCAAAAAGCAACTATGACCGTAATAAAAAGCTGTATGATGAGAAAGTAATATCTGCTATGGAATACGAGCAGGTAAAAGCAAGCTACCTGAGTGCAAAAGCAAGCTTTGAAGCTTCACGCGCCAGTGTATCAGGTGGTAAATATAGCATCACAGCTGCAAGTGCAGGGCTTTCACAATCTCGCGAAAACCTGCGTAAGACTACTATTATTGCTCCACGTTCGGGTGTAGTATCTGCACTGAATGTAAAACTGGGTGAACGTGTAGTAGGTACTGCACAGATGGCAGGTACCGAAATGCTGACTATAGCGGACATGAGCCGTATAGAAGTACGTGTAGATGTAAGTGAAACAGATATTGCCAAGGTAAAAATCGGTGATACAACTATCATAGAAGCAGATGCATATCGCAATCGCAAGTTCACAGGTGTGGTATCAAAAGTGGGTGTATCTAGTAAGTCCGGTGCATCACTTACAAGTACAGACCAGGTAACAAACTATACTGTTCACATCCTTATACTGCCATCAAGCTATGCAGACCTTGCTGCTAATTTGCAGAAAGGACGCTTCATCTTCAAACCGGGTATGAGCGCATCTGTAGAAATACAGACACGCAGAGAAAGAAATATCCTTTCTGTACCTGTAAATGCGGTAACCACGAGAGATTGGGACGATAGTGTAAAGAACAAAAAGAAAGTTGACGGTACTGACAACGATATTCGTCAGGTAGTATTTGTGTATGATAGCAAAGACAAGAAAGTAAAAATAAGAGATGTAAAAACAGGTATTCAGGACAATGAATACATACAGATAACAGAAGGATTGAAGGAAGGAGAAGAAGTAGTTATTGCTCCGTATGGTGCTATAGCTCGTACACTGAAAGATAAGTCTTCTGTAACGGTAACGGATAAGGAAAAGCTGTTTGAAGCGAAGAAGGAAGATGAGTAACATCATCGCCTTTGTACCTGCCTGTCACTACATTTATTAAATAAACTACACTGCATTGAGGAATCAAACATTGGGCAACATAGGTATTGTTGGTAATGGAAGTTGGGGTACTGCCCTTGCTAAAATACTAACAGATAAAGGCACAAAGATACATTGGTGGGTACGTAATACCAACGCCTTGAATCATCTGAAAACAAGGCATCACAATCCGCAATACCTTACCTCTGTTCGCTTCCTTCCTGAAACTATTATACCTACAGACAATCTGCTGGATGTTGTCAATAATTGCGATACACTCATCATAGCAGTACCATCAGCCTATGCACAGTCTGTATTGGAGAGCATTGACATCAATCTGCTGAAAGGCAAAAAAATAGTATCTGCCATCAAGGGCATTTTGCCTGAAAGCAATTTGTTGCTGAACGACTACTTGGCTAAATATGAATGGTTCGATTTGCAGAACTATGTAGCCATTACAGGGCCGTGCCATGCAGAAGAAGTGGCACAGGAAAGACTATCCTACCTAACTTTCTCAGGCCTGAATGACGAACTGACAAGTGCAGTTGCAGAAGCATTTAAAAGCCCGTATATCTTCACTACGTACAACCATGATATTTGGGGTGCACAGTTTGCTGCTGTGCTTAAAAATATATATGCTATTGGTGCAGGTATGGCACATGGACTTGACTATGGCGACAACTTCCTGAGTGTGTACATCACCAACTGCTACCGCGAAATGTATCGCTTCCTTGAAGCACATTTTGATAAAGTACATCCATCAAACGAAAGGCCCGACTTCCACACCAGTGCTTATCTGGGCGACCTACTGGTAACATGCTATTCGCTACACAGCCGCAACCGTATGTTTGGTAACATGCTGGGCAAGGGCTATAGTGTTAAGAACGCTCAGTTGGAAATGAACATGGTTGCTGAAGGTTATTTTGCAGCACGTGGTATGAATGAAATATCTAAGACACTACAGATAGAGCATCCTATTGCCAGCAGTATATACAATGTGCTATGGGGTAATACCCCACCCGCTGATATGTTCAGCAAGTTGGAGAAGATGTTGTCTTAACCTCGCTTAGCTAACAGGTAATTACAGGCTATTATAGATTTAGCATCGGGTATTGCATCTGTGGCAGTAGCCTGCTTCAGCTCATCTATACTATACTCTAGCACTTCTATGTGTTCAGACTCATGTGCCAGTCCACCACCTTCAGATACTTTAGTATCGTCACTTACTTCTATATAATACAGGAACACTTTTTCAGACGAACCTCCCGGTGATGCATAGAACGATGATATGTATTGAATCACAGAAACCTCATAACCTATCTCCTCTTCCACTTCCCGCTTCATAGCTTCTGTAGCATCTTCACCATCGCCCAACATACCAGCAACTACTTCTGTTACCCAGCCGCCATCTGCCTGCAATGCCGGATACCTAAATTGCCTTACCAATATAGCTTTGGAAGTGCTTGTATTATACACAATGCCGGCTACGCTATTCCCTCTATGAAAACAGAGCCTTGTTACAGGCTCTGTCATTTCTCCATTCAGCATTTCGTATGTATAAGTAGCTTCTTCCAGTTTGTAAAAATCGTCGAACACGATTTTCGATTCCAGAACAGATACTTTCTTATTCATTATTTGCGGATATCCATTTCTTCAATCAGGTTGTTTGCTTTACCCATTTTCTCAATCAGGAATAGGATGAAGCGTGCATCTGTACAAATGGTGCGCTTATAGTTCTTATCGAAAGCTATATCACCGCTCATTGCTTCCCAGTTACCGTCAAATGCTATACCTATCCATTCGCCATTTGCATTGATGATAGGGCTACCAGAGTTACCACCAGTGATGTCGTTGTTGGTAATGAAACAAGTATGCAGTGTACCGTCTTTATCTACATACATACCATAGTCCTTCTTGTTGTACAGGTCTATCAGTTCTTTCGGCGCATCAAACTCATCATCGTTTGGTTTGTATTTTGCAACAAAGCCATCTAATGTAGTGAAGTAGTCGAAGTGTACAGCATCTTGTGGTTCATAACCCAACACCTGACCGTATGTAATACGCATAGTAGAGTTAGCATCCGGGTAGAACAGTTTGTCTTCGTTCATCTCCATCAGGCCACGTACATATTTCTTAGCCAGTTCTTTCTTAGTCTTGTTGAATTTCTCAACAGTAGGCTCATAGTTGTCTTTGTAGTTGCGCAGGAAGCTCATACCCAGTTGGCATGCAGCATCTTTCTCTATCTTCTCAATAGTTGGTTCTTTGCAGAAAGCATTGAAAGCGTTAGAGTCAATAAAGAAGTTATTGTTCAGCACATAAGCAGCATAGTCGCTGAATGTTTTATCAACGCTCTCACCACCAAATTTCTTGAACACTACATTCTGATATACATCAGGGTGTTGTGCTTTAGGAATATCGTTGTAGAACATTTTCAGCATTTCTGCAGTCAGGTCAAGCTCTGTAGATTTATCATACAGTTTCAGAATAGCTTTACGGCCTTTCTTCATATCATCTACATGCTTCTTGATTGTATCCTGATTAGGCTCGTCTTTCTTCAGTTCTTTATACAGCAGTTCAACAGAAGTACCAAGTTTGCTTATAACAGGAGCACGGAAACACTCGCCAAAGTAAGTAGCATGTTTTGCGTATGGAGCATAGCCATTGTAAACCTTTGCGAAATCACGCATCAGGCCTTTGTATTCAGGTGCTTCTTTGTAAGCCCATTTGCTGAATGCAGCTTCTTTCGCAGCTTTCTCTTCTACTACTTTCAGACGCTTCAGTTGTTCTGTTTGGCCTATGAAGTATTTCCAGTAGTTAGCTATGCTTGCATAAGATGATGTCAGTTTCAGGTAAACAGACTTGTCTTTATCCATGTGATCTTTCATGATAGAAAGACGCTTAGTACGGATTTTTACGATAGCAGGGTTCACATCTTCAATAGCCAGTTTCACACCTTCAGAAACCTCGTAGCGGTTTGTACGACCAGGATAACCAAATATCATTGTATAGTCACCTTCTTTAACACCACCAATATTGATAGGCAGGTGTTTCTTAGGCTTGTAAGGAACATTGTCTTTAGAATACTCTGCAGGCTCATTACTCTTGTTTGCATATACGCGGAACATAGAGAAGTCTGCAGTATGGCGGGGCCACATCCAGTTGTCTGTATCACCACCAAATTTACCCAATGACTTAGGAGGTGTGCCTACCAGACGAACGTCTGTATATTTTTTATAAACCAGCAACAGGTATTGATTGCCGTTGAAGTATTCCCTTACATTAGCTACATACTTGCCATCTTCTTCCGCTTTCTTTTCTATAGCCTTGCGGATTTCATCCATCTTCTTAGTCAGCTTGTCGCCTTTCAGTTTGCGAGTAGCTTTTTCTATTTGTGCAGTAACATCTTCTACCCTTTCCAGGAAGATAACAGATAAGTCTTTTGCTGGCAATTCCTGGTCTTTACTGTATGCCCAGAAACCGTTATCCAGATAGTTTTTCTCAACGGTACTCAGCGCAGCAATGTTGCCATAACCGCAGTGGTGATTGGTAATCAGCAATCCGCTTGATGATATCATTTCGCCTGTGCAACCACCGCCAAACTGTACAATAGCGTCTTTCAGGCTTGCATGGTTGATGCTGTAAAGGTCTTCTTTAGAAAGTTTCAACCCTTTACGAACCATTTCATCATAGTTCTTGCCAATCAGCATAGGTATCCACATACCCTCGTCTGCACGCACCTGTATGAGCGAGAATGCAGCGAGAAGAGATAACAGTAGTTTCTTCATCTGTTGTGTGTTATCAGAATTTAATAAAATATGAGAGCCGCAAAAATAGTAAAACCTGCGTTAGAAAGCAGGGGTAATTATGAGGGGGATTTATTATGCCCTATTCCGGGATTTCCTTCTTATCTACGGCTACTATACCCTTCGGATTAAGTATACGGTACCAGGTAAAGTCTTCATTGGCCTCCAAACCATCGCCATACATAACCTGTGTTGGGGTGGTAATCTTTACAAACTTCTCCGTAAACAGCTTTTTTGCACTTTGGTTCCATACCAGCTCTTCAGTATTCAGCTTCTCACCTTTTTTATTGACAACTACTATACTATCACGAATCAAGATGTTATTCTGTTTCTCATAATAGCGCGCATAACGAGCGTTCAGTGTACTTTCCACCTTCATGCTATCATCAAAGAATTCCACCTTCAGGCCTTTGCGCATCTCTGTATACGGGGGTTTTGCTACGTCATTTTTCACAAACTCCTTAGCATACAGTTTCATCTTCACGTGCCCATTGTCACTATATAAAATGGTAACATCTTCCGCTTTGTCTTCTTGTTGAGCACCTTTTGTAACGAGTGCATTTATTTCTTTAGGATCATTTTTACAGCCAACAACCACTGCAAACAACAAAATACCCGGCAATAAAGTCCGGGTGAGTTTTGTTATATGTTTAGCTGTCTGCATCAGATTTATTCGTATTTACGTTTGATAAACCACTTATCATTCAGAGATATGCCCAAACCAAATTTTACAAAATTTTCGCGAAGAAGACCATTTGATGTAGTGCCGCGGCTACCGATTTCTATAGCTGTTTGTATGCGTGCCGTATTCTTTTTGAATGGCAATGTCATACCGGCCGTAATTGCATAATAGTCGAGCTGAACACCACGTAACATTACAGGGTCTGTACCGTAGTATGCCCCCAGTCTGTAGGTAACACGTTGCAGATATTTACGTGTTTCGTTTATATCAGGCGTGTATTCACCGCCAACAGTTACTTTATACGCACCATTTGCAAGAGAATCTGTAAGACCAAAACTTCTGTACTGCCCCCAGTTGGTTGTAGTAAAATCTGCACCTACAGCCCATTTACCTGTATTAAACAACTGTACACCTACACCTATTTTAGTTGGCATCACAATTTTATCTCGCAAACCTTCTACTTTATTTACCGTATCAGTCTGATACCTGTATGCCATCCAATATTGATCTTTGGTAGCTATTAGTTTTTGAGAATTGGCAAACGTAGCACCTATACGCATTCCCAGTTTGGGTTTAATATTATATTCGTAAGATGCACCTGCATCCCAATATACACCCCCTACTCTGGTGTGTGTGAGAAAGCCCGAGCCAAGTACTTTATTAGTTGAAGGGCTTAAAGGATCAAGAGAACTAATATTTTCGATATTGCCAAAGATATAGCCAAAGTTGAAACCCAGACTCACACCTTTATATTTACCACCAAAGCCTATAAAGCCCTGATTTAAAGAGCCATCTCCCTGATAGCCTTTAATACCTGAACCGAAGCTATCAATATTAGTAGTATCATTCAATCTGTAATATACCCTCGATACCGGGCGAAGACCCAAAGCCATACCCATATATTTACCCATGGGTATACCGATTTGCATGTATGACAATGTAGCCATACCAGTTCTGTATTTATCTGTATTAGCTTGAATATTGCGCGTATTAGCTTCACCGGCAGCCTCATAAGTTGTCAATTTAAGAGAACTGTATGATGCGGGATTGGCAGTATTAACATTGAACTGACCAGCATAAGCTATGGATGCAGACCCCATGCCACGCAACATCACATTTGTGCTATTACGCATTTCCCCAATGCCAAAACGAGAATAAGGTGAATTCTCCTTATTAGAGTTTTGTGCAATTGCCGATAAAGAAGATAATAATAAAAGTACTATCGAGGAACGCTTAGCGAATATGTGGCGCATTATGCTTCAGTATTATATTTAGCCCCTTCATTAACAGATTAGGGTCAGCAAATATCTTACTTTTCAGCTTGCCATCAAAGAAAGGCACGTCACCACCAGTTAATACAGCGTTAAAATCAGGGTATTGAGAAGCATATTCGCTTAATATTCCGTCAATTTCTGCAGCCATTCCATACACAGCGCCACTGCGCATACAAGTTTCGGTATCATAACCTAAAAGCAATAAATCGCCTTCAGCTTTTACATCCGGCAATTTGCTGGTAAAATGATGCATTGCCTGCAGGCGCATACGCAAACCAGGAGAAATTGCACCGCCACGGAATGCTTTATTCTTTTGTACAAAATTGTAAGTAATACATGTACCCAGACAAATAACAAGGTTATTCTTATCAGGATTAGCAAAATACGCTGCTACAGCCATTGCCACCCTGTCCGCTCCCAATGTACCAGGAGAACTGTAAGCATTCATGATAGGCACAGGCGTATTGTTGTTCATGACAACAACAGCACGCATATTCTCCTTCAGAAATGGCTCAATTGCTACGGAGTTTTCTGTAACTGAGCAAAGAATACCTTTTGCAGGTTTGTATTCTGCAAATACCTCTATTAAGCCCTCGCGAATACCATCTTCGCTAAAGACCTTCATATCGATAAGTTGATCTTCGTTATTGAAAATAGCGACTTTGATCCTTGTGTTACCCCAATCGATACAGAGATTTGCAGACATAAGCTTGTAGTTTTATTAAAGGATAACCAAAATAGTAAAAACAATCAAAAAAACCACCCTCTTCAGGAAATAAAAATATATTATCTTTTTACAAATTGAGGTCGCCTGTAGTCAAGTCGCGGAAATGGCCGTTTCGTTGAATTCTGGCCTTCATTTGCTCCAGCTCTTGTATAGTAGGGATAATCTCCTTCAGATGCCTGCGGATGTACTCCAGCCTTTGCACTTCAGTAAATAGCTGCAGCATTTCATATTCCTGCTCTCGGGAAAATCCTACAAGATGCCCTATTTCATACGAAATCATGGACGTCTTATCCGCCGGGAATTTGCTTTCAAGATTCAAGAGTGCATACAGGCGTTTCACCTCGTTAAGAATAATAGTTGATATCTGAGTTTCGCCTTTCTCTATCACGTTATCAGGATAGGTAACAATGGCGCCACTATATAGCTTTTCGGGAATTTCCTTTACAAACTCCAGCGTTTTGAATACACTCACCCCTCTGGTACGAATGTCCATTTCGCCATTATCATACACTTTCACCACCTCGGTTATCTCCATTAATGTACCATATTCGGCAGGCTTTTTGTCAAAAACAGGTGGTAAACCAAATGACTTTTTATTAGCTACACATTCTTGTATCATTTGCTTGTAGCGAGGCTCGAAGATGTGCAGGTTCAGTTTTTCTTCGGGAAAAACAACTATTTCTAAAGGAAATACGGGTATAAAATTAGTCATGCTTCTATCTGTTTTCCTGTGTGCGAAGGGCATGTTTTTGCCACAGCAGGAAGAACAAATATACAAATACACCGAATTGCACCTCAAACACAGGCTCAATTAATAGTGTAAGCGCAAGTGATAGCCATGTCATAAACATATAGAAAGTACGGCCTGTATCCTTCAACCAAGCCAATGGCATCAGCACCCAAAGCACAAATAATGCTAGTGCCACTACACCAGCTGCCAGCATTACTATAAAAAACTGATTGTGCGGCAATAGCCTATATTCTTCCGGCACGTCAGGGTACATAGCTTTGTAACCATCTATCATTTCGGCATACATATCGCCACTACCTGCTCCCAGTATAGGGTGTTGGGCAATTTTAGCACCTGCAATACGGTAAGATATCAGCCTTCCCATATCGCTATAATCCGACTTTACCTCTCCCCTGTTATAGCGCTGTATTGTTTCTTTAATATACCAAACACGTTTTTCTAATGTTGGGATATAGTTTACTGCCAACAAAGTTGCAACCAACAAACCTACTAACATTCCAATGCCGACAATCGCTTTCTTGCGGATGGCATACCTGATTATCCAGCACAAAATAAACAGGTACCACAATGCAAGCCCTGTGCGTGCTGCCAGAATATGTAGGTATACACTAAATATAATAAGAATGAAGCCCATGAACCATCGCTGCCATTTGGCATTGAGCATAGGCCATGCATATACTGCCCAAATAATGAATAAGACTACGGACAGGCTGAAGCGTATATGGTCGCACTCTGCAGGTGTAGGCAATACGTGTGAGTATACATACTGCTCCGTATAATATGCAGGGTCTTTTATAAAGAATTGCAGGCTATAAGCCACCCCTGCTAGCATAATAGCAGACGCCCAAAGCGTAAAAACTCTTAATTGCTTAACTGAAAATGCAGGGAGTAAGGCAAAAGCCAGTGGCAATAAAAGAACCGGAGCCTTCACAGTATAATGATGTTCCCAAGCAAACTTATCGTCTGACCAGAGGTAGGAAATGGCATACATAGTAACCCATGCAAAACCTACCATCCAGAATTTCTCCTTAAACCATCGCTTTGGGTGCACATTCCACAAGCTATTTAGCCCGAAAGCAAACACAAAAAAGGACAACCATGCCCTTTCCAGCAAGAAACCTGCGAGCATGCCGAGCGCCAGCACAACTGCAATATTGGTTTTTGATAAAAGATTTTGCTTAAGAGGATTATTTTTGTCCATCAAAGGGTAATATACTTACTCTATAACGATTGTAAATCATTTTTAGTGCAGGACAAGATAACACAACTTCTGGCAGAGATACAAGCAGGCAGTTTCAGAGCACTGGCAAGGGGCATTACGATGGCAGAAAATGATTTGCCGGGTTATGAATCTCTCTTGTTTCAGTTGAAGAATACAGATACTGCAAGAGTTGTAGGAATTACCGGCCCTCCCGGTGCCGGTAAAAGCACATTGGTAAACGCACTGCTGCACCATTGGATAAACACAGGAAAGAAAATAGCCGTAATAGCAGTAGACCCGTCATCTCCCTTCAACTATGGTGCCTTATTGGGCGACCGTATACGTATGGCAGATTTTTACAACCACCCGTCTGTGTACATCCGTTCATTGGCTACGCGCGGGGCTTTGGGTGGCCTGCATGCTAAAATCATAGAGATAACCGATGTAGTAAAACAAGGCCCTTTTGACTATATACTGGTAGAAACCGTAGGCGTAGGACAAAGCGAAGTAGAGATTGCAGGGCTGGCAGATTGTACCATCGTAGCACTGGTACCCGAAGCGGGCGATGAGGTGCAGACACTGAAAGCAGGCATCATGGAGATAGCCAACATATTTGTGGTAAACAAAGCAGACAGAGATAATGCAGACACCCTGTACCGCAACTTGCGCATACTAGCACACGAAAGAGCTGATGGCGAAGAAGAAACCCCCGTTATAAAAACAATTGCCACACAAAAAGACGGGGTTGCCGAGTTGGCAGATGCCATTGAAAACTACCTGAAAACACATAACAGCCTTCCTGAAAAGAAACTACAGTTATTAACAGAGAAGTGCTGGCAGCTTATTCAGCATCAGAAAATGAAAGGCTATAGCAAGGCGAAACTATTGCCGGGATTGAAAGAAGCGATACAAAGTCCCGATTTCAACCTGTACCAATACACAAGTAAGCTTGTGGAAAACAACGCTTAATATCCCCGATTTGCTTTCATATATTTACACTAAGCAATCATTGTGTTTATTACAATTGAGAGGATAACGAATACGCCATGCTGGTTGATATAATAGCAGGGAACAGACCCGACATACTGAGATTAGCGTCTGTACTGGAAGCTATTCAAAGTGAACAGAAAAAAGGAACCCGAATCGGATACCGTTTTATATACACCGGTAACGATATCGACATCAACCTTGACAGAGACCTTTTTGAGCAACTACACATCAGCCGCCCCAATCTTTATCTGGATATACCTGAGGGTAGCGAAAGTCTGCAAATGGCTACAGCCATCAACAGATATACCAAAGTACTTGGCAATAACAAACCCGATTTAGTGTTACTGACAGGCAAAACTGCTACAACTACTGGTTGTGCTATTGCCGCACGCAAACTGCCTGATATAAAGCTTGCTATTGTTAATGCTGGGGTACGTACCGATAGCCGCGAATTTGCTGCTGAAACGAACAGGATACTGGCGGATGCCATTGCCGATTTCTACTTCACATCATCGCAGATAGCTAATAATAACTTGCTGTATGTAGGTGTGCCGAACGAAAATATCTTCTTTATTGGCAATACATTTATAGACAGTGTTCACAAGGTAAAGAAACAATATACTGCACCTGAGCTTTGGCAGACACTGAACCTGCAAAACCAAGGCTACACTGTGTTGATACTGAACAAGCCATATAATACAGGCTACCCTGCCAATCTGAAAAACCTGTTACTAACAAGCCTTAAACAGCTGAAAAACACCCCAATCATAATGGTGGTAAATGCCGAAACAGAGAAAGTTCTACAAAAACTATCTATTCAGGCACATAATTTGCATGTAGTCAAGCGTCTGGGCTTCAGGCAATTGGGATATCTGCTGCAACATGCGCGTATGGTAATGACCGATAGTACCACAATACAGGAACAATGTGCTGTACTAACCACACCTACCCTTACGTTATATCCCTATTGCGAATGCCCGGAAACTATTGAATCAGGGACAAACAACATGGCAGGGACAGAATTATTTGACATAGAGAATGCTATTATAGATTTGCTGAAAAGCAAACCCAAAGGGAACATACCGTATCTGTGGGATGGGAAGGCTGCAGAACGTATCATATCAGTCCTGAAAAGGATGTAACCCATACATATATTAATAATAAACGAATTGTTAATAGCGTAATAAAAGGTTAATATTAAATATTAAGTTCTCAACTTAGCTTTAACAATTGTAAGAAGAAACATCAATGCCTCAACTGCCGCCACATCTTATTTATCTGCTCACCTTTATGGGTGCGCTTGTAATAAGCTTGGTGTCTATACCTCAAATAATGCTGATATCAGCAAAAAAGCGCTTGTTCGACGTTCCGGACAATGACCGCAAAATACACCTGAGGATAGTACCAAACCTTGGTGGCGTAGCTATATTCTTTGCATTTATCACTACCTGTTCGCTGTTCCTGAACCCTGACAGTTTCAGCAACTGGAACTATATCATAGCATCTTCCCTGATACTATTCCTTACAGGTATTATGGACGATCTGGTTGCACTGAGCCCTTCCAAAAAATTCTTGGCACAGTTTATTGCGGCATCAATAACGGTTTGCATTGCAGATATACGCTTGTCATCTCTACATGGCATTTTTGGCGTGTACGATCTTACCTATTGGTATAGTATCATATTCAGCGTAGTAGGAATCATATTTGTTATCAATGCCTTCAACCTGATAGATGGTATAGACGGCCTTGCGGGTTCTATTGGTGTACTGAGCACCTTCTGTCTGGGCGTGTTGCTTGCCGTATCGGGTAATGCAGGCGGTGCTAGTATGGCCTTCAGCCTGATGGGCGCCATAGCAGGTTTTCTGCGTTTCAACACCTCTCCTGCGCGTATCTTCATGGGCGATACGGGTGCATTGCAGATAGGCTACATCATATCTGTATTATGTATTCTGTTCGTAAACTCATTCAACAGCAATGCTGCGGTTGGCGATATGATACACAATCCCGGCGGTGCACTAACAGTGGGTTTATCAATCCTGTTTGTTCCCGTATTCGATTCATTCCGCGTGTTCACAACAAGGTTGATGCGTGGCGTATCTCCTTTCAAAGCAGACCGCACACACCTGCACCACTATCTGCTTGATCTTGGTTTTACACATTCCATGACAGTCACCATCCTGATACTGTCAAATGTTTTGATAATAACCGTAGCATTGATACTGCAGGATTTCAACCCTAACCTTGGTATGCTGGGCATAGTTGCGCTATCTATGGGTCTATACGCAGTGCTTTACTTCATGCGCAAAAAACGTATGGAAAGCATCAACCTGCTGAAGGAAAAATCAAAACCTGCCATTGGCAACAGCAAAGTATCTGCTACCGGCATTTACCACAATTAATACTGATTTTATTGCTCTACAATGAATGAACTGCTTTGATAGCGGTAGAGAACGATGTGCTTATTTTCCTGATATGACACTTTATCGTTTTTGTCTTTCTTCAGTTTTATATCGAAACGCGTGAAAGGGGCAGCGGCATTATCGCTGAATTTCTCATTGAATATAGTACCGTATCTATAGAGCATATATGCATACCAATACATGGTTTCATACCCTCGAAAAACCATATCACCCGGCTTAGAGCCGCCCGCATCTTTCTTGTAATTGGCAGCAACTGCCTGACCTATGGCTGTAGACATATCGAAATAATATGGAGCAGTAATATATACCGCCACATTCGGGAATGCATCTGCTTTTTTTAAAGCACTCATACCCTTCCACGATGGCATGCCATATACTTCAAAATCGTACTCCGGGAACATGGTATGAAGTTGTGAAAGCAGATTTTCGGCATAAGAGGCATCTAATATTGCAGCTACTATCACATTTTTGCGTGTACTGTCAAACAGTAGTTGCAGTTTTTCTTTAGATGGTAAAGCATTACACAAAACTTTCTTCACAGCACCATCACTGAAATTAAGGTAAGCAACTGCGCTGCTATCAACAGATACTGAAGTGCGGGTAAACAATACAGGTGTAGTGTTTTTGTACTTGCTTGCTACAGTTTGTGCAATCCACTCGCAGTGTGTTTGCAATGCTGGCTGTAGCAGGATGAAGTAAGGATTGTTCTTTACACCCGCATCAGAAGGTGAAAGAGCCGATATGAAATTGATTTTCTTCTTTGCCGCAAAGTCTGCCAGTGCAGGAACAAGTGTTGTGTTGACCGCACCAATTATCAGATCAGTAGAGTCCAGTTTATTGGCAGCAATCAAAGCTGCAGGCGCTTCATTGGGGGAAGCTACGTCATGGACATAAACATCCATAGTATAGCCACGATGATCTAATGTATCTGCAGCCAGCTTCACACCTTCATAAAAGTCGAGTCCTGCAGTTGCTTTTTCCGGTAATTTACCTTTGTATGCAGGCTTGCCATCTCTTACCAATTCATCCAGATACAGGTGTGCAAATACATCTACCCTGTATACAGATTTCATTTTAGTTTCGGGATAGTCCGGATCTTTCTTTTTAGCTACAGATGCGGGCTTGGGTTTTGTTGCAGGCTTTTTCTTTACTACAGGCGCAGGTGTTTCAACCTTTTTGGCAGGCTTTTTTTCGCCACCAAATAAACGTCTGAAAAATTGCGCATCTGCATGATTGATTGTCCCAATCAGCAGAAGCGCAACTAAAAATAACCTGTTAAATGAATAACGCATATATACTCTTATTCCCACTCGATGGTAGCAGGTGGCTTAGAACTGATGTCGTACACCACACGGTTGATACCTTTTACATGGTTAATAATATCGTTGGAAACTTTTGCAAGGAAATTGTAAGGCAGGTGTGCCCAATCAGCTGTCATACCATCTACAGATGTAACAGCACGTAGTGCTACGGTATATTCATATGTACGCTCATCGCCCATTACACCTACACTCTGTACAGGCAGCAGTATTGCACCTGCTTGCCATACCTGACTGTAAAGACCAGAGTCGCGCAGGTGTTGTATATAGATAGCATCTGCATCTTGCAACATCTGTACTTTTTCAGGAGATACAGCTCCCAGTACACGTATACCAAGTCCCGGACCCGGGAAAGGGTGACGCTGCAGGAAGATATCGTCGATACCCATTTCCTTACCTATCTTACGCACTTCGTCTTTGAAGAGGTAACGCAATGGCTCTACCAGCTTCATGTTCATCTTCTCAGGCAAGCCACCCACGTTGTGGTGCGACTTGATGGTAACAGACGGACCGTGTACGGATACAGATTCAATAACATCGGGATAGATAGTGCCCTGCCCAAGGAAAGATACATCCGTAAGATGTTTAGCCTCTTCCTGAAATACTTCTATAAACAGGCGGCCTATGATTTTACGTTTCGTTTCAGGGTCTGTAACACCATCCAGTTCGCCATAGAAAAGGTTCTTAGCATCTACACCTTTAGTATTCAGGCCAAGATGTTTGTATCCATCCAATACTTGTTCAAATTCATTTTTGCGCAGCAAACCATTGTCTACAAATATGCAATACAGATTTTCACCAATTGCTTTATGTATCAATGTAGCAGCTACTGTAGAGTCTACACCACCGCTTAATGCCATTACCACCTTCTTATCTCCTACTTCCTGCTTTATGCGTGCCACTGTTTCGTGTACGAAAGATGCAGGCGTCCAATCCGCCTCACAACCGCAGATATCCATCACATAGTTCTTCAACAACTGACGGCCGTCTGTGCTGTGCGTCACCTCTGGGTGGAACTGTATAGCATACACAGGATTTTTAGCATACGAGTCAGCTGCACGGAAAGCTGCAACAGGAATAGCTTCTGTCTGCGCTATCACTTCAAAACCGGCAGGCAGTTGCTTGATGGTATCACTGTGGCTCATCCAAACCTGAGAACCTTCGTTGATGGTAGCCAACAGCGGATTGTGAACAATATTCTGCAAGTGTGCCCTACCGTATTCGCGATGTGTAGATTTACCTACTTCACCACCTGCTTGTTGCGCTATCAGCTGTGCGCCATAACATACCGCAAGTACAGGCAGATTATCTGCTATAGCTTTTACATCAGGCTTTGGGGCATTCGGGTCATTTACAGAAAACGGGCTACCTGAAAGGATAACACCTTTCAATGAAGGATCGTACTGTACCGGCTTGGTACAAGGCTGTATTTCACAATAAACATTCAATTCGCGAATGCTACGAGCTATAAGCTGCGTGTATTGCGAACCAAAATCCAGTATCAGTATTTTATTATTCATGCTTGTTTTTTGTAAAGATTGACTATGCCTGTCCTGTTGTACCACCAAAGTTGAATGGCATATTTACAGTTTCCTGTTCTTTGATAACACCATTTTGTGCTTCAAAACGTTTGATGTTTTCAACCAAAGCACGCATCATGCGTTTTGCATGTTGCGGAGTCATGATAACCCTCGATTTTACTTTAGCCTTAGGTACATTTGGCATTACGTTTACGAAGTCGAAAACGAATTCTGCAAATGAATGAGTGATTACTACGAGGTTCGAATATTCGCCATCTGCCATTTCTTCACTCAGTTCTATATTCAGTTGCTGCTCTGCTTGTTGCTGGTCTTGCATCTTATTAGGATTATTTAAGAATTGAGATGCAAAATTAGCAAAAGAAAGGCAGAGGTTAAAACCATCTTTATAATTAGTGATTTTATTATAGTTTTGGCAGCTATGAAATACGTGGTTCCATTTCTGATGCTTTTAGTTTTTGCAGGCTGCAAACCGGAAACATATACCCCAAAGCCACGCGGGTATTACCTGATAGAGCTACCACAACATGCATATCATTCATTTAACAACCCTGACTTCCCTTACTCTTTCGAATATCCCACTTATGGGAAAATTGTAAAAGATACTGCCTTCTTCGGCGAAAAACCTGAAAATCCGTATTGGATTAATATGGATTTCCCTAATCTGGGGGGCAGAATATACCTAAGCTACAAAATTGTATCGCCCAGCCAACCAATAGAGAAGCTGATGGACGACGCCTACAGAATGACCGAAACCGTACATAACAAGCGTGCAGACTATATAGAACCTATCAACTTCAAAAATGAAGAAAACAAGGTTTACGGTCTGTTTTACAATGTTGGTGGTAATGCGGCATCTGCCTACCAATTTTACGCAACAGACTATGAAAAGCACTTCTTACGCGGTGCATTGTATTTTGATGTAACGCCTAATGCGGACTCTTTAAAACCTGTAAACGAGTTTTTGCGTAAGGACATTGAACATATGCTGAAATCGCTGAAGTGGAAATAACTATTATGGTATAGCAACATGAAATGTTGTGCCTACCCCATCTTCACTACAGAACCATATTCTGCCACCATGTGCCTCCACTATTTGTTTAGAAATAGATAATCCTAAGCCATAAGGCTGTTCACCTGATGTACCAAAGCGTTTGGCTTCAGTAAAAATATCAAACACTTTATCCTTGATATTATTAGGTATACCAATACCATTATCTTTTACATATAGCTCTGTTTCATTATTTTTTTGGTCCAGGCAAACATGGATAGTAGCACCCTTTGGACTGAACTTGATTGCATTGTTCACCAGATTATTGATAACACGGGTTATTTTCTCCTTATCAATATTGCAGATTATTGTTTCCGAAGATAGCTGCAAGTCTATCTTTTGTTGCTTTTCAGCAGCTTTAAACCTTAGCAAGCCTGTTACGGTCGTTACCAACCCGCTGATATCTGTTGGTTGTTTATTAATAGTTTCGCTACTAAGGGTGGCAACTTCTAGCAGGTCTTTCGTGAGAGATAATGCGCTGTTGCTGGATTCTCTTAATAGTTGCAGATAACCTTGCTGTTCATTATTAAGCCTGTCTTTATCTGTTTCAATAAGTTCTATCAATGCCAGAGAAGCATTAATAGGGCTTCGCATATCGTGCGATACAGCCTTCAAAATCCTGTCCTTTTCATTGGTTGCTTTGCCTAAATCTTTCAAAAGATGCTTCAGTTGCTCTTTTTGCGTATTGATATAGGTATTCAGATTTTTTAGCGATTCATAATTTTTTCTGCTGACGCTCCAGTTTCTGTATAATAGAAATGAAACTATTGCAGTAAGCAGGGCTATAACAGATGCAAGCAACAACTGCTTTGTTCTGGACTCATCTGTCTTTTTCATTTGCGCCATCTGCGCATCATGCTCCATGCCTTTAATGCGGCTATCAAGCTCTATACGATGCAGGCTGAGGTACTTCTTATCTATTGAATCTTTAAGCGAAACAGACTTGGAAAGGTAATCTAATGCAGAAGCGTATTGACCATTGGTTTTTTGATACTTCCACATTACATTATACCATCTTAACAATGCTTCTATATTACCTACACTATCTATGATAGTCCAAGCACTATCCAAGACGTTTTGCGATAACTGCAACATTCCTTTTTGCAAATACAAATCGGCAAGCTTTATCTGTGTGTATAGTGCATCTGTTTTATCGTGCTCGGGCTGTTTGTTTATAGCAATGCTATTATTGTAATAATTAAGTGCAGTGTCAAGGTTATTCAATGCAACATGTGCCGAGCCCATGTTTCCATAAACTACCCCAATTGCTTTATCCAACAATAGTTTTTCGTCTTTACCAAACTTGTCATAGCCTTTCCTCAGAAGGCTTAGCGACATATTGTAATAAAGCAATGCGCTATCTAATCGATTAAGTTTTGAATAACAAAGACCTATGTTATCATTTATCTCCTGCTGTCTATAAAATGAGCCAAAATCATTGCACTTATTTAATAGCCTGAGCGCTTCTTCAAAATTCCGAATAGCAGACCTGTACTTTGATGAAGAATAAAACACCAAGCCAAGTTTATGATTGTAATACCCTAACAAACAACTGTCACCGTCTTTCTGTGCCTGTTGTTTGGCAGTATAATAGTATTTGTATGCGTCCTGGTACTTACCAATATCATACAACCAATCTGCTTTTGAAAAATTAGCCTTTATGTACTCTGTTTTGTATTGGTCTTTATCTATAACATTATTATCAAAAAGCGTCAACATACTATCTGCATAAAGCCCGACCATTTCAGGCTCAGACAGACCATAGTAAGAGTCGTACATAAACTGATATACCTTGAACCTTTCATTACCAGATGTCTTGGTACGGAAAACATTAAATACAGAATCCATATAAGCAATAGCAAATCTGCGATTACCATTTCTGTAAGAATTGTAAGAATATTTGAGCTGTGGCTCTAACATATTATCGACCTGTAGCGGAGCTTGAACAGTACCATCATTGCAGGACAATAAACTCAGCACAAAAAAGAGAATTAGTGATATAGGACTTTTATAAAGCATTACAACATGAATATAAAAATCATTCATGGAATTTTACATAAACATTATTAATACCTGCTTATTGTTTTTTGTGAAAAAAGCGGCTGTATTTTCGAATGATTTCTTATTTTCGCAGCCCGTTGGTCCCGTAGTTCAATGGATAGAATAGAAGTTTCCTAAACTTTAGATCCAAGTTCGATTCTTGGCGGGACTACACGAAAAAGAAAAGCGTCTGCAATTGCAGACGCTTTTTCTATTTAAAGTTTGACAAGATTAGTTTTTATCAAACTTGATGTTTGTTTTGATATTTTCGGTAGTGTTGATAACCTGCAG